>Ga0137403_10000390_pt1 | contig 56153 bp, 40 predicted proteins | sample CZOMad2_1_16fung_FD_122057 | JGI IMG/M metagenome (GOLD analysis project Ga0137403, IMG submission 122057) | Vadose zone soil fungal communities from Angelo Coast Range Reserve, California, USA - CZOMad2_1_16fungal (Hybrid Assembly) | ecosystem: Environmental > Terrestrial > Soil > Vadose zone...
GTAAAGAAAACGAAGCCGTTACCGGTGGAATGCGTCGTGCGCGGTTATCTCGCCGGGTCTGGTTGGAAAGAATATCAGCAATCGCAGAGCGTTTGCGGAATTGAGCTGCCGTCGGGCCTAAAGCTGGCATCGCCGTTACCGCAGCCAATCTTCGCGCCGGCGACAAAAGCTGAAGAAGGTCATGATGAGAACATCGACATGAAACGATGCGTTCAGATCCTCGGCAAAGAACTCGCCGATCGCGTGAAAGCACTGAGTCTGGAAATTTATTCCCGTGGTCGCGATCACGCTGCGCAGCGGGGAATCATCGTCGCGGATACAAAATTTGAGTTTGGTATCGTGAATCGAGATTTGCTGTTGATCGACGAATGCCTCACGCCAGACTCTTCACGCTTTTGGCCAAAGGACCAGTATGCGGTCGGACAGAGCCCACCCAGTTTCGACAAACAATTCGTGCGCGATTATCTGGAGACGCTGGATTGGGACAAGACTCCGCCCGCCCCACGTTTGCCGAAGGATGTTATCGAGAAAACTTCTGAGAAATATCTCGAAGCATTTCGCCGGCTGACCGGGACCGAGATCGCGAACGCCTAGAACTGATCTCATTGATGGCGGTGTCATGTTGAGCGGAGCGAAACATCTCTGGAATATTCGGTGAGAGGGTCGATCCAGAATTGATCCGAGATTCTTCGCTTCGCTCAGAATGACATTATGACTCGGCCAGACATATTGTTTATCATGACGGACCAGCAGCGGTTCGACACGATCGCCGCGCTCGGCAACTCGCACATCTATACGCCGAATCTCGATCGTCTGGTGCGAAGGGGAATTGCCTTTTCAAATGCATATGCCACGTGTCCGGTTTGCGTTGCCGCTCGCTACACAATTCGGACGGGCTGTGAGCCGGCAACGACGCGCGTCTTCAGTAACGCAAAGGCAAAACCCGTTGCGGGGCAGCCTTTACAGATGGAAGCGCGTTGCGGACCATACCTCGGCCGAGTCATGTCGCACCTCGGGTATCGGACGTTTGGAATTGGAAAGTTCCATACGTATCCGTGGAATGAAAACTTAGGTTACGAAACACTGTGGCGCAGTGAAGAAACCTACCATCCGCCTAACCGCGAAGGTGATGACTACGGTTTCTGGCTCGCTCGGGAGCATCCGGAATTCGATTTTCTGGAACAACCAATGGGAGAACGCAGTGAGATGTATTACCTTCCTCAACGCAGTCCGCTTCCGGCCGAATTAGGCGCGGAGTGGTGGGCAGCCGATCGCGCCATCGAGGAGATTGCAAAACCAGATGATTCGCGCCCTTTCTTCGGGTTTGTGTCGTTTATGGGACCGCATCCGCCGCTGGCTCCGCCGATCCCTTTCAATCGAATGTATAATCCAGATCGAATGCCAGAGCTGGTCCTGGGCAGCGTCGAGGAAGATCACCTGGATGAAGAGATTCCTTACATGCGACACGCAATCTGGGCGGACGCGATCAATCCAGAACTCGCGAGGATCGTCAAAGCTCGCTATTACGGCGAGATCACCTATCTGGATCATTGCGTTGGTCGAATCGTTGATGCAATCGAAGCGCAGCCGAACTCGGAGAACGTTCTAATCTGTTTTTTTTCCGACCACGGTGATCTTATGGGTGATCACCACGGCTGGCAGAAACAGAACTTCTTTGAAGCCGCCTGTCGTTTCCCCTTGCTTCTTAGCTGGCCGGCAACACTCCCAGCCGGAGTCATCCGCCCGGAATTGATCAGCCTGGCAGATCTTTTTGGAATTGCGACGGGTGCCGCTGGTGGCTGTGAACTGCGAGAAGGAATGGACGTTCTTAAGATGCTAGGAGGCGAATGCGTGCCGCGTCAGCATCTTGTTGGCATGGTTGAAGTTCCTGGCTCACAGGATTTCAAAGTCATGGTTCTGACTGATGAGTGGAAATACATTTTCATGGCCAACGGCGGGCGCGAACAACTCTTCAATCTCAGACGCGATCCCAGTGAGTTGTCTAACTGCGTTAGTTCATCTTCTGGAATCAGAAATGACCTTTATGCTCTGGCTGTGAAAGCATGCTGTGTTCCCGGCGCAATGGACGCACTCGAGGGCGACAAACTTCGCGTATTTCCATTCCGCAAGCGGCCACTGAGCCGCATCTATCAATTTGACCTGTCGCAGGGTGTGCTTGGATTTCCCGATAAGCCAGAAGACGCGTTGCAGAGTTTTGACCGGGCCACCTTGAAACGAGTGAAGTGAGATGGAAGCGCCGTCGGATGATCGCGAAAATCTTGGCCTCGGCTTGAAGCCGGGCGACCCGCATTACCGCGCTTATATCGGACCTCCAGAAGATTACGATCTCATCGCGGCGATGACATTCAATCTTCTCACCACGTTAGGCCTTCGCCAGCATCACTCATTGCTCGATATCGGCTGCGGTTCGCTCCGGATCGGGCGTTTGTTAATTCCGTACCTGAATCAGGATAAATACTTTGGCGTGGAGCCGAATGAATGGCTGGTCGACGAAGGAATCAAACGAGAACTCGGCGAACAATTGGTGCAAATAAAACGTCCGACGTTCTTCTTTACCGATTCACCCGAGACGGTTGTCGAGGCGAAAGTCTCATTCAATTTCGCATTGGCTCAATCGATCTTCAGCCACGGTGGGCTGAATCTAATCAAAGGGTGGTTGTCCGCGGTTTCGCGGTCTGTCGCAGACGATGGCGTTTTCGTAGCCACATTTTTGCCTGGCGAAGAGGACACGACGCAGAAGGGCTGGGTGTATCCCGAATGTGTAAATTACCGGACGACGACGCTGGAACGCGCAGCCGCAGAAGCCAATTTGCGATTTGAAATTCTAGATTGGAAACATCCCCGGCAGACGTGGGGCCTTTTTGCTGCGCCAAATTTTGATTCGAGTTGGTTCAAGAACAAGCCCCTTACCTGGAACACAAGACTCGAACAAATGGTGAGCCAAAAGAAAGCGTCGCGGCTGTGATCGCAATCGATTGAACGATGGAAGTCGCCGCTAACCACAACCTTTTTGCGACGCCGTTGAAGGTGGACGATATCGCCGACTGTTACTTTTACCACACGATGGAAGTCCCCGGTTATGGAGTCATCGAGGGCCGGGATTGGGATTTACGTGGCGGAGTGGATGAATATCTCGGCAAAGTAGCTTTCGCCGGTCAGCGTGTTTTGGAAATTGGGCCCGCCAGCGGCTTTTTGACTTTCGAGATGGAGAAGCGCGGCGCCGACGTGATCTCAGTCGAAGTAACGCCAGAGCACGCCTGGGATTTTGTGCCGTACCCGGCCTCTAAGTTAGGGGAAGTGTTCGGGCCGCGGCGAATCGTGATGCAACGCTTGAAGAATTCCTATTGGTTCAGTCACGCAGCTCACCACTCCAAAGCGAAGGTATATTATGGGAACGTTTACAATTTGCCTGCCACCCTCGGACAATTCGACATCGCAGTGATGGGTTCCGTGTTGTTGCACTGCCGCGACCCGCTTGGGATCGTTGAGCAATGCGGAAAAATGGCGAAATCGCTCATCATCACTGATATGTTCCATCCGGATTTGGAAGGAGCGCCTCTCTGCCGTCTCGCGCCCACGCCGCAGAATTTCCTCTGGCACACCTGGTGGCATTTCAGCACGCAATTTTTTACTCAATTCCTGGCGGTGATGGGATTTACAATGACACAAACTTCAACGCATCAGCAGTATCACCGCGGAAAAGCTTACGTTCTGTTTACCATCGTCGGGCGGCGATAGCCAGGCCAGCTTGGCGCTGGCGCATGATGTCAGAAGCCATTTTACGAACGAGCTGTCATGTCGCGGGAAGCCGAGATATCCCGTGAACTTACCTATGAACTGAGTGACGGGATTCCTCGATTTCGCTCGGAATGTTGGCACGAGGCTTTTTGATTTACCAAATCAACTCACCTGGAGCTGGAATTTCCTTTGTCGAAGGAATTTCGGTTTGGAGAAGAGAAGATTTACGCGCTGTACGAAGTTATTCGCCCGCAGGAATATCTCAAAAGGCGAAATCGATTGCGAGAAAATCCGACATGTCAAGGTTAACCCGGAGGAGGACCACGAATCAGCTTCGCTTGGAATTCATCGAACGAAATGATGTAATTCATTTTTGCAGTCTGCCCCTCGGTGAGTTGATGATGCTGATCCTCGATGTGTATTTGCAGCGAACGGTCCCCCCAGGCGAGTGAAGCGACGCAACTCCAATATCGAGGCGAATGTTCCACTATTAGCTCTCGCAGGGGGTCATTCGGAGCGAATGAAGCGAAGGATGCGAGGTAGTATCCATTTTGTTGGAAATGTTTTTCTGGCCTCAGCAAAATCACGCTGCCTGGCGCTGGACGCAGGTTCAATGAACCCAACGCTTGGATAACGTGGAGTGTTTTCCGTCCTGAATTGAGCAAGGCGCGAATACGCCCGAAACGTTGATTTTCCCACTGGGTGAAGACAGCGAGCCCAAATGCCACTAGGACCGTTGCGAATGCTCGAAATATTACGGGGGACTTCTCTACCACAGCGCCAGCCGCCGCTCGAGTCGCTGCCCATCGGACACGATCAGTGGCCGCCCCGCCGGTTATTGCTCGAGTCGTGGCACTAACCGCCTCACGTCGGGCCAGCAATGTAGAGGATTTAGAGATTAGCGTGATAACGTCCGACGCAAGCTTAGCAAAAATCATCGCCCACCCGAATAGCAAAATATTAAGGCGAGCGCCGCCGCGAGGAGAAATGAAGGCAAGCGGAAGAGGTATGATGACAACCCAAAATGCCATCAATTGAAGCACACGATCTCGACGCACAAAAGCGTACGCGAACAGTAATGCCCATATTGCAAGCAGCATTCCTCCTGTAAGTACATGATTGGGAACCGGGTAATAAAAAAGTTCGCTGACGAACTGCGCATTCGACTCGATAAATCGGCGCCAGGAATAATGAGGCCTGTATAGTTCGAGGGCGGCAACAACCCACGAGGGGAGCCGGGCCGGCTCCAGCCGGTGGTCGACGAACTCCGTGGTGAAATTTCCGGCAAAGCCTGGCCCGTAGACTTTGTTGTAACAATAAATTGCCGTAATCGCACCCGCAACCAAAGCAGGCAAAGCGTGATACAAAATCCAACGAAAGAACTTTGGCCGTCCTACTTCATGAGGATATTTCAAGAGCTCATAAATCAAAATGATCACCGGAAGCGTGACCGCCATCTCCTTGGCGTTCAACGCGCAGATATACAGAGCCAGAAATACGACGCACTGTGTCGGTCGAAGAAGGAGTCCTTTCTCACGGATATGAACATAGTAGGTCAGTGCCGCAAAGTAGAAGAATCCGCACAGAACGTCGTAAGCGCCCGAACCACTAAATACCAGATTGGCCAGTCGAGCGTGATAGCAGAAAGCAAGAACTGCAAGAAATGCCACCGAGCGCGAAGATGCAAGAAGCCGGGCCAGGTGATAGACGATCGGGATTGAGGCGGCGAGAATACTAATCTGAGAGACCCGATATGGCTGAGGATCTAGCCGAAAAAAATGATAGAGTGGCAGATAATATAGCGCGCCGCCCGGGCGACCAATGCCCTTCCAGAAGCATACATTTTCCCAGAGTGATTTTAACGTTCCGGCAAACCAGTGAATATACAAATTCATCATTTCGTCCTCACTGAAGGCGCCGCCTACCGCTGGGAGAGCGAAGTGAAGGAAATACGCGACAAGGATAATGACACAAAGCACGTCAATCGCGTTGGATTGATTCACCCCGTCTGGCCGGAACTCGCTATTCGAGCTGGTCATGCTAAGTCGGAAGGGCGCATACGCTTTTTTACGATCGTCGGGCGGAAGCGATGAGGGCGGCGTCGTGCTGGTGGGGTGTCAGAAGCTATCTGATGAATGTCATTCTGAGCGAAGCGAAACATAGCAACGCCGTTTATGAGATGGCGCTACGAAATCGATTCGCTAACGAGCGATTGCTCCTCTCTTAACTCAGCTACCGACGCGTCGATTTTCGCGCGGCTGAAGTCATTTATCTGAAGTCCCTGCACGATTTCCCATTTTCCGGCACGCACACGGACTGGGAACGAGGAAATCAATCCTTTCTCAACGTCATAGCTTCCGTCGGAACAAACCGCCACGCTGTGCCAATCATTGCCCGGCGTGTCGTTGGTGAGCGAACTGATCGTATCGACGATCGCGTTGGCGGCTGATCCGGCCGAAGAAAGTCCCCGTGCCTTGATCACAGCAGCACCGCGCTGTTGCACGGTGGCAATGAATTCTTCCTTCAGCCATTTCTCGTCTGAGATCACTTCGTTCGCGGGACGGCCGTCGATTCTCGCATTGTAGAAATCCGGATACTGAGTCGAGGAATGATTTCCCCAGATGGTCATGTTCGTGACCGAGCCGATCCCTACACCGGCTTTGTGCGCCAGCTGCGCGCTGGCGCGGTTTTCATCCAATCGCGTCATGGCAAACCAGCGGTCACGCGGAATTTCTTTCGCGTTGTTCATCGCGATTAAGCAATTGGTGTTGCATGGATTTCCGACTACAAGCACGCGTACATCGGCAGCAGCGTTTTTCTGGATCGCCTGCCCCTGGCCGACAAAAATCTTGCCGTTGATCCCGAGCAGCTCCTTCCTCTCCATGCCGGCTTTGCGCGGCACACTTCCCACCAGCAATGCCCAATTGATGTCGCGAAAGCCTTCATCCAGATCGGCGGTTGCCACGACGGATTGGAGCAGCGGGAAGGCGCAATCGTGCAATTCCATGACGACGCCTTCGAGCGCACTAAGCGCAACAGGAATCTCAATGAGATGCAAGCTGAGCGGCTGATCGAGCCCGAACATCTGTCCGGAGGCGATGCGAAACACAAGCGCGTAACCAATGTGCCCGGCGGCACCCGTCACAGCGACTTTGATCGGAGTTTTCATGATGCAATTAGCCACATTCGATCTCCCGAGCAAAGCCGAAGCACGAATCTGTACGTTATGATAGATTACAATTGCTGATGTATCCGACGAAGTTGAACCAGATCATCAATCTCTTCGCATCGCTGCCGGAAGATGAACGGCGCGAGACGCTCGTCTCCTATGCAGATAACGCTAAGAAGCAGGAGCCCCGCGACAACGAGAAATTCGACCTGGTCGACGTACGAAAAGACGAGGAATGCACCGACACGGTGGGCGTGTATCTCCATGTGGACGAAAACGGCAGGGCCCACGTCCGCATGACGCTCGGCCCGGAGGTGCAAACGCTTACCCGCTCGATGACCGCGATTCTTTGCAAAGGCCTCGAGGGCTCGACCCCGCAGGAAATCCTCGATCTCCCGAGCGATTTCGTGACCCGGATCGTGGGTACGGACCTGGTTCGCATCCGCAGTCAGACGGTTTATTACGTGCTCACGCGCATCAAAAGCATCTGCAAAGTTTATCTCGATCGTCAGCGCATGGCGCAAGTGGCTTAACGCACACGCTGTCATTCCGAGACCCGAACGCTTTCGGGGCGAGGAACCTCACATTCGATGCTTTGATCACGCAATTTTCAGCCCGCAGGGATCGCTACGTCGGCAGGAGTTTCAGTTTCATCGGTTGAGATAAATTGACGTCGTGGCCGGGCAACGGCGTGGACGCGAATGGACAGACCCCGCGATTCTAGCGCGCGTTCACAAGTTACATGAGAAAATGCACATCTGATGCTCGTGGATTTGTGGGCGAAAACTTCTGCGGCTACGATGGAAAGCACTCGTGCGTGATCGTTTCAAGTTCCAGAAAGGCAGTCAGTTTTTCATCCGCCCGCACAACGAAACGCTTCCGTCCGCGTAAATCGGAGCAATGAGTGGACTCCTAACAGATATGAGAAGTCCAGCGAGCGTTCGCCAAGACGTTAGCTATCTATGCGTCGCACGTGCGTCGGCTATTTTAGGCGATAAACATCCACAGAAGCTCGCCCGCCCGGTTTGCGAAAAGATTGCACTAGGTCAGCAAACTTAAGCAATTCAGGACGGTCGGGTTGCTCGCTTAGCGTTCCGCTCACGGGTGGTCGATTCAATACAACGAAGGTTGGTTTGTTTCGTGACCATGCCACGAGCTTTAACATATTGTTCTCGCCACGCATGTTCAGATGTCGAACGGCAATTCGCTTTTCATTCATCAGAGACACCTTCAATCCAAAATCCTTAGAATCATGGTAGGCGACGACGATGCCGCCTGGATAACCCCTCGCAAGACATCGCAGATAATGGGCAGCCTCTGCGACACCATAGCCTGACGGCCAACGCTCCACGTACTGATTAAGGTCTGCGCGGGGTAGCGGAGCATGTGCTGGATTCGTCAGCAATAGCCAGTTGACTTTCCAAGCAAACAGACCCACAACCACGCAAACGAGAATCCCAGGAACAGCACGTACGGCCACCGGGTGGGCTAATCTGATTAGACGCGCAATCCGGGGGGTTATGTCAACAGTGACGACCCCGGCTACAAGTGTCAAAGCGGGTACTGTCGCAGGAAGCAGATAACGGGAGAACAAGACTCTTGAGATAGCGATGAACACGAAAATCGGAACAAGAGAAGTAGCCGCTAGCAGGAGGTGCTCACGGTTTCGTTTGATTACTGCAAAAACGAACCCCACTAGCCCAAGAGCCAGCACGGGCGGTGTCCAGTAGAACCAAAGCCACTTGGAAGTCGTCTGAACATTCGTTGCAACTTGACCCATCAAAGCCCAAACATTCTCGCCAAGGACCGATTTTTCTTGATGCTGACGTGTTGTCAGGAGGAATATAACGATCGGGACGACCACCAGGGCCAACGTAATGCAATAGGAAAGCGCCAATTGATTGGCCAGACGGATGCGGGGCGGCTTCGCCAACAGAAAGGCGGCCATCACGGGCGTAAGCAGAGTTAGAAGACCTGGCATCTTGCACAGTATTGCCCCTGCCATCGCCAGCCCTAGTAGGAAAACATAGAAGCGTCTAGCGTCTTGTATTACGGCGATAGACCAGAGCAAGGTCAGAGCAGCGAAGGCCGACAGGGGACCGTCGGCTAGAGCCATTCTGTCATGGAACAGCGTGAACGGGCACATCACATATAGGGCCGCACACAAAAATCCCGCTAGCCGGTCGTAAAGACGTGCGCCGATGCAAAAACATGCATATAAAGCAATCGCTCCTTCGAGCACAGCAAGGACGCGGGCGACCCATAACGGATCGGATACCCACGGAAGGCCAAGGGCAATAAGCCAGACATGTAGCAGTTTTCCATCGTGTAAGGGCGCCAAGAGGTGTCCTCGTGAAATCTGCGCAGCCCATTGGATGTGAATTGCCTCGTCGCGAAAAATTGGTAAAGTCGTCAGACCTATAAGCCGACTAACGGCATAAGTAACGGCCAGGCCTCCCACCACAACACTGGTTACATAAGAGTTTCGAATTTTCGCCATATCCCTCTGTTTATGGTCCGCTTTTCCGTCTGCGCGGGCGGACTGCCAACACTGTATGCCGGAGTGCGCTACGCAAACATAATGGACAAGGCAACCAATATCATTCATCGAAGAGCGGCAGAAACTGAAGAAACCCGGCAGTATGGCGATGGGAGGCTTTCCGAAGGACCTCGCCGCGCGGGGGCGGAACAAGCGTGCCATCTAAGGACTTTCTCGAACTCTACCAGCGCCGCGGAGCTGGCAAGTCCGCTTCCGGCTAATCGGGGCGAAAGCCGAGAGGCTTGCATTCGCTTCGCCCAGGATGACAATGCTAGAGTTCCCGCGTGACGTTGGCGTGATTTCGTTTACTGTCCGCGCTGGCGCAGATGCCGCGAAATAACGAGCTCAACAAAATCCTGCTGATAGGCTCCGGTCCAATCGTGATCGGACAGGGTTGTGAATTTGATTATTCGGGCGTGCAAGCGTGCAAGGCACTGCGCGAAGAAGGCTATGAAGTCGTGCTGGTGAATTCCAATCCGGCTACGATCATGACCGATCCGGAATTCGCCGATCGCACTTACATCGAGCCGATCACTGCTGAAGTGATCGAGGCGATCATGGAAAGGGAAAAACCGGAGGCGATTTTACCCACGCTTGGAGGACAGACGGCACTCAATGCCGCGATGGAATTAAACCGCAACGGCGCGCTGGCACGGCACGGTGTAAAATTAATAGGAGCAACCGCGCAGGCCATTGCAAAGGGCGAAGACCGACAATTGTTCAAGGAAGCGATGTTGCGCATCGGGCTCGAAGTGCCGCGCTCGGGTGTGGCGCGTTCCCTAGCGGATGTAGATCGCGTTGCGGATGAAATTGGAACGTTTCCGCTGATCATTCGACCCGCCTTTACTCTCGGCGGCAGCGGCGGCGGAATCGCATACAACCGCGAGGAGCTTGATATGATCGCGGCGCGCGGTCTGGATCTCTCGCCAGTCCAGGAGGTGTTGATCGAAGAATCGCTCGTCGGTTGGAAGGAGTTTGAGATGGAAGTCATGCGCGATCGAATGGACAACTGCGTCGTCGTCTGTTCCATCGAGAACTTCGATCCGATGGGTGTGCACACTGGGGACTCCATCACGGTCGCGCCGGTGCAGACGCTGACTGACAAGGAATACCAAATGATGCGCGACGCCGCCTTTGCGGTCATTCGCGAGATCGGTGTTGAGACCGGTGGATCGAACATCCAGTTTGCTGTTCATCCAGACAACGGCCGCATGGTGGTGATCGAGATGAATCCGCGCGTCTCGCGTTCCAGCGCACTGGCATCGAAGGCAACGGGTTTTCCGATTGCCAAAATCGCGGCAAAACTCGCGGTCGGGTACACGCTGGACGAAATCAAGAACGACATCACACGCGAGACGCCAGCGTGTTTCGAGCCGACTATCGATTATTGCGTCGTCAAAGTGCCGCGCTTTACATTCGAAAAGTTTCCGCAGGCGGACTCAACGCTTACGACGCGAATGAAAAGCGTCGGTGAAGCGATGGCGATCGGTCGCACGTTCAAGGAAGCATTGCAGAAAGCATTGCGTAGTCTCGAGATTAAACGCTTCGGCTTGCTGGGAGACGGCGCGGACAAAGAGATCGATTTAGAAACTCTGCGACTGAAACTTGCGATCCCAAACGCTGGTCGAATTTTTTACGTCGCGCAGGCATTCCAGAAAGGCGCGTTGATCGATGAGGTTTATGAGCTGACCAAGATCGACAGATGGTTTTTGAGGAATCTGCAGCAGATTGTGGAGGAAAACAGCCGTCTGCGGCTGTCATGGCAAACAACCGTCCCGGCTGGTGAAGAAAGAACAGGCAACCGAGAGGCGGGACGCCTGCCTGCCATGACAGTCGAGTCGGCTGTTTTCCAATCAATGCTACTCCGTGCCAAAAAACTTGGCTTTTCGGACCGGCAACTGGCGGCGGCAAATGGTGTAACCGAGAGCGAAATTCGCGCGAAACGGAAGTCGCTAGACATCACGCCGCAATACCGTCTCGTCGACACTTGCGCAGCGGAATTTGAAGCTTACACGCCGTATTATTATTCGACTTACGGCGACGAGAACGAGCGACGTGAATCGAGCAAACGCAAGGTCATGATTCTGGGCGGTGGGCCGAATCGGATCGGCCAGGGAATTGAATTCGACTACTGCTGCGTTCACGCGGCATTCGCGCTGCGCGAGCTCGGATTCGAAACGATTATGGTCAACTCGAATCCGGAAACGGTTTCGACCGACTACGACACCAGCGATAAACTTTACTTTGAGCCGCTCACTTTGGAGGACGTGCTCAACATCTATGACCAGGAAAAACCGCAGGGCGTATTCGTCCAGTTTGGCGGTCAAACACCACTGAATCTCGCAAGCAGATTGAAGGCTGCGGGCGTGCCAATTCTAGGGACGCAGCCGGAAAGCATCGATACCGCGGAGGATCGACAATTGTTCGCAGCGATGCTCGACAAGCTTAATCTGCGGCAGACGCCCAATGGATCGGCGATAAATACCGAAGAGGCGATAACAATTGCGAACAAGATTGGCTATCCGGTTTTGGTCAGACCTTCGTTCGTCCTGGGCGGGCGGGCCATGGAACTGGTTTATAACGAGGAAGACCTTCGGCGCTACATGGAGAGCGCGATCGAAGTCAGCCCCGAGCGGCCCGTTCTGGTCGACCGTTTCCTGGAAGACGCAGTCGAAGTGGATGTCGATTGCATCGCGGACGGCGAAACGACTGTGATTGGCGCGATCATGGAACACATTGAGGAAGCGGGTATCCACAGTGGCGACAGCGCCTGCGTAATTCCAACATTTTCGCTGTCACAAGACGTTCTCGACGAAATTTCCGCAGCAACGAAAGCCATGGCGCGCCAACTGAACGTGCGCGGCCTAATGAATGTGCAATTCGCCGTCAAAGGCGACGACGTTTACGTCCTGGAAGTGAATCCGCGGGCGTCGCGTACCATCCCCTTCGTCAGCAAAGCAATCGGTGTCCCACTCGCGAAACTCGCCGCGAAGGTAATGGTCGGCAGATCATTGCAGGAACTTGGTTTCACGAAGCAAATCGTACCGAAACATTTCTCGGTGAAAGAAGCGGTATTCCCATTTCTCCGTTATGAGGGACTCGATATTTCGCTGGGGCCGGAGATGAAATCGACGGGCGAAGTAATGGGCATCGATGTTGACCTGGGCCTTGCGTATGCCAAATCGCAGATGGCCGCGCCGCCTCCTTTACCGAAACGCGGAAGAGTCTTCGTCAGCGTCAAAGACGCCGATAAGGAAGCGATCGTTCCCGTCGCGCGCGAATATCTCAAACTGGGTTTTGAAATTGTTTCCACCAGCGGCACGGCAGAGGCGCTGACTAAAGCGAAAATCAAAGTGACCAAGGTTTTCAAGATTCACGAGGGACGTCCAAACGTGCTCGACCGGATCAAGAACGGTGACATCAATTTCATCATCAACACGCCGAGCGGTAAAATTCCACGAGAGCACGAAGTGGTCATCCGGAATGCGGCGCTTGCGGCGAAGATCCCTATCATGACGACGGTGCGCGCCGCGCTGGCTAGCGCGAACGGGATTCGGTCCTTACAAAAACGAAAAGTTCAGGTGCGTAGCTTGCAGGAATACCATGATCAATGACGAAATCCGATGACGAAACAAATGAACGTCCAATGTTTACTGAAGCGTTTTTCTGTCATTCCTAGCGAAGTCGAAGAATCTCTCGCTATTCCAGCATTTTGAGATGTCTCGACTCCGCTCGACATGACAGGATGACAACGCTCCGCGTCCGTGGCAGTGGTCCTGGCATGAGGATACCGATCCTGACCGGATTATTTATTGCAATGGTCTTAGGACGCATGGTTGCTGAAGGAACGAAGGAGGAGAAGACGCGAATGAATCCATCGGATGAAGTTGCAGTGATTAAAACCAACGAAGGCGAAATGGTAGTGCAGTTTTGGACTGATGCTGCGCCAAACACGATCGAGAATTTTAAGAAGCTGGCGCGCGAGGGCTTCTATAACGGCACGATTTTCCATCGAATCGTCAAAGATTTCATGATTCAGGGCGGCGATCCGAATTCTAAGGACCCGGCGAAAGAGAACAGTTACGGACAAGGCGATCCTGGCTACAAGATTAAAGCCGAGTTCAATGATCATCCACACGATCGCGGCGTGATCTCAATGGCCCGCGGCCCTGATCCAGATTCCGCCGGATCGCAGTTTTTTCTCTGTCTTGCACCGGTGCACCGGCTCGATCATCAATACACGACTTTCGGCAAATTGATTAAGGGCGACGACGTGCTCGACAAAATTGGCAACACGCCGGTCGAGCGAAATGCCCAGGGTGAAGTGAGCAAGCCGAGCAAACGCGTGACGATCGACAGTGTGAAAATCGTGCCGGCTGATTCTGTGAAGTAATTATCATCCTTGTCATTCCGAGCGAGGCCGAGGAAATCTTTCGCTGTTCGGAACGGCTAGAGATGTCTCGACTTCGCTCGACATGACAAAAGACAAGACGAAAGTTGCGCTCGTCCAGATGCGCTGCGGCCGGGAGCCGGAGAAGAATTTCGCTCATGCGACCGAATTCATTCGCGAGGCGGCAAGACAAGGCGCAGAGATTATCTGCCTGCCGGAGCTTTTTCGTTCGCAATACTTCTGTCAGGCAGAAGATCACAAGAATTTTGATCTGGCTGAGGAAGTACCCGGAAAATCAACAGCAGCATTGGCAGATGTGGCGCGGGAAACCGGCACGGCGATTATCGCGTCACTCTTCGAGAAACGCGGTGCGGGCGTTTATCACAATAGCGCGGCGATCATCGACGCGGATGGAAAATTGCTCGGCAAATATCGCAAGATGCACATCCCGGACGATCCGCTGTATCACGAGAAATTTTATTTCGCACCCGGCGACCTCGGATTTCAGGCGTGGCAGACGGCGCACGGCAAAATCGGCGTCTGCGTTTGCTGGGACCAGTGGTACCCGGAGGCAGCGCGCCTCACGGCGTTACGCGGCGCGGAGATTATTTTTTATCCAACGGCAATCGGCTGGCACCCGAGTGAGAAAAAGAAATTTGGGAAAGCGCAACATTCTGCCTGGGAAACAATTCAGCGCAGTCACGCCATTGCGAACGGTTGCTATGTAGCCGTAGCAAATCGTGTGGGTCATGAAGCGCCCGCCGGTGGAGATGGAATTGAGTTTTGGGGGCAAAGCTTTATTTGCGGGCCGGATGGCGAGATCATCGCCAAGGGTTCGATAGATCGAGAAGAGATTGTCATGGCCGACATCGAATGGAATCGCGTCAACGAACATCGGACGCACTGGCCATTTTTGCGCGACCGCCGCGTCGATGCTTACAGCGGGCTCGACCGACGGATGATCGACTAACTGCCTCCTGCGAGGCAAAAGCAGGAGCCGAGGCGTCCGCTTCTTCACGGCCCAGCTGCTGGTGCGAGCCTGAAACGCGGGCTGTTTTGGATTTGCTCACTGTGTTAATGACGATGGCGATGACCGCGCGAGTCTCGCCAAAAATGCGCCGGCGTTGGTATCGGCCGTCTTTGACGACGCAAATTATGATCGGGCTGGTTGCAGGCGGTGTGATTGGCTGGCTCCGGCCTGATTGGGGGAACGCTGTTTATTTTCTGCGCGACATTTTCATTAACCTGATCAAATCGATCATCGCGCCGCTCGTTTTCTCAACGATTGTCGTAGGAATCGCCGGCGCAGGCGCGCTTCGGAAAGTCGGGCGCATGGGGATTAAGGCGCTGATCTATTTCGAGATTGTCACGACCGCAGCGCTGTTCATCGGATTGGCTGTCGTCAATTTCATCAAGCCCGGTGCTGGCGTGACTCTCGCCGCCACGAACAGCGAGGCGATTAAGACGATTGAGCAAAGTCATCCGAAGACGCTCGTCGAAACCATCGTGCATGTTTTTCCCTCCAGCGTGATCGAATCAATGGTGCACGGCGATGTTTTGCAGATTGTCGCGTTCAGTGTGCTTTTCGCACTCGCCGTCTCAGCGGTTGGGGAAAAGGGGAAACCAATCATCCGGGCGATGGACAGCCTGTCGCAGATCATGTTTAAGTTTACAAATTACGTGATGATGTTTGCGCCGATTGGGGTCGGCGCAGCGATGGCACACACGATCGGCACGCAGGGTCCGGGCGTGCTAATGAATCTCGGCAAATTGATTGGCTCGCTTTATCTGGCTCTCGCGATTTTCATTTTGTTGATCTTTGGGCTGGTGATTTGGATCGCGCGGATTCCGTTGCGGCAATTCGTCAGGGCAGTCCGCGAACCCGCGGCGCTCGCATTCGCGACCACGAGCAGCGAATCGGCATTGCCGAAAGCGATGGAATCGATGGAGCGTTTCGGCGTGCCGCCGCACATCGTCGGCTTCGTGATGCCGACCGGCTATTCGTTCAATCTCACAGGATCGACGTTATATCTGGCAATGGCGTCGGTGTTTGTAGCACAAGCGGCCGAGACAACAACAGGATGGCACATGTCGTTCGGCCAACAGATCACGATGATGTTGACATTGATGTTGAGTTCCAAAGGCGTGGCCGGTGTGCCGCGGTCGTCACTTGTCATTTTGCTGGCAGTGTTAAGTTCGTTTGTGCCGTCAGGACTGGGACCGATCGGTGTGGCGGTTATTTTCGGTGTGGATGAATTGATGGACATGGGCCGCACTTGCGTGAATGTCATCGGCAATTGTCTGGCAACGGTTGTGGTAGCGCGATGGGAAGGTGAATTCGATCAGGCACGCGCGTGTGTGTTTGGCACGCCGGCCGAAGCCGAACTGGATTTGAAATCGGGGGATGTGTCGTTCGCCGACGCGGTCGCCCAAGGCGACTAAGTCGCATCAGTAATTCAAAATTGCGCGCGCCATGCGCCGCTCGATGTCCCTAGTAGTCTTATTAAACAGGGACGCGGAGAAATCCGCGTCCCTGTTTTCTGTACACGTTTCGACGAAGGCAAGGATGCGCTACGCCAGCCTCTAAATGTCGCGACGTTCTTGTCACGGGAGCATCATCGACAAAGCTGGACCATTGCGGTTAAAATGTGTTCGTCATGCCAGCTCTGCACATATCGGCCGAGGCAACTTGTCTGATGCAGTTTTTCACCGCTGCCTTTCTCGCGATTCTTTTTCTTCAATCCGGAATTGATAAAATCATTGACCGCCGCGGAAATTTTGAATGGCTAAAAGGACATTTCGCGAAGAGTCCACTTGCGGGGATCGTTCCTGCGCTGCTGATCTGTATCACGATTCTGGAGGTCGCGGCCGGCGCGCTCAGTGCGGTTGGGTGCGTATTTATAATTCTTTCGCGTGATTCAACGGTCGCGTTCTACGGTGCAGTCATTTCGGCGATTGCTATCGTCTCGCTATTCTTTGGCCAGCGCATGGCCAAGGAGTATGCCGGAGCAGCCGTGCTTGTTCCGTACTTTCTACTCACGCTGGTTGCAATTTATCTGCTCGCCCAGCGGTAAATCCGTGAGAGGTTTCTAGGCCATGTCTGGAGCATTCCTTAACGAAACAACAGTTGCCAATTCACCGAGCACTCGGCCGTCCTTGAGGAAATCGCATCACGTCGCAACCGCCGCTGAAGCAATGAAGAATTATGCGAAAAACACGGCAAGAACTTGGTATAAGGAGGGCGTTGACTCGAATGATCCGGCTGGAAGATACGCTTTTCAACGATTGGGTCAGACGTGGCTCACTCCTCAAGTCGATCCCAAGTTCAAACTTCGGCGAGACGACAGCTTTTACGCCATCGGCTCATGTTTTGCACGCGGCCTCGAGCACTCCCTGGCAAAACACAAGATTGCTATTGAAAGCGCAGCGCCGGAGTTTGCCAAATTTCACCCGGCCAAGAAAGATGTATCAGCTCTCGGATTTACAAACAAGTACAACACGTACTCAATCTTGAACGAATTGCGCTGGGCGCTTGACCCGGACGCGCTATTTCCTGTGGACTCGATTGTTCAACTGACAAAGACAACGTGGTACGACCCGCACACAAACCCGACATTAGACTTCGTCAGCCTGGAAGGGACTCTGGAGCGACGTGCCCTGATACAAACGGTCACGAAACGTATAAAGAACTGTCGCGCGGTAGTCGTAACACTGGGGCTTGCAGAAGTATGGCGCGATGTTCAAGAAGACGTGTTCGTCAATTGCACGCCTATCCCCTCGCTATTCAAAACGCAACCCGACCGCTATGAGTTTCATTTGACCAGTTTCGCTGAAAACTGGGCCAATCTGGAAGCAATACACGCTTTACTATCTCAGTATGGACATCCTGATTTTCGCATAGTGGTCACAGTTTCTCCTGTCCCGTTGATGAACACCTTTTCAACTATGGATATTGTTGTTGCAAACACTTGGGCCAAGTCGCTTTTAAGAGCGCTCGCCCAGGAATGGGCGAGCGCGCATCCTCACGTAGATTACTTTCCAAGTTACGAGATCGTGCAAAATTCCGATCGCGCAGCGGTATGGGAGCAGGATCTGAGACATGTGAGAGGCGCCAGCGTGCAGCACATCATGGACTTGTTCCTGCGGAATTATCTCGAGTAAGCTCGGGAATATTCGATGACCGGAGTAGTTTCCGGAGTTCTGAACGGAATTCCCTGGGACGAAACAAATGCTGTGCAAATAACTTCACCGGGCTGCAAAATCCCAGGTATATGGTGCGCTGCTTCCGGGTCCTGACCTCGGATAAGAGCGCGGCGTCATCAAAAAAATGAACCGGATAATTGCCCCGAAAAGGATGTGGCTGACAAAATTCGCGAATGCGGAATTTCTTGTTGGTATATTGCTCCTGCTCTGCGCACTAGCTTTCTATTACTTTGCGGTCCTCAGAATCGATTACAGCAAGACAACGCTGCTCAACCTTGGTCCCCATCCGGACGCGACGGAATACTTCGCACAGGCGAAAGCGCTCCGTCGGGATGGCTGGCCTTCCATACAGATCGGCTACGAGAAATTGCCATCAAGGTATCCTTTTGGATACCCGGTGCTGATGCTTCCTTGGTTGAAGATCCTGCCGGAAGCAGACGCCGTGCTGGCACCGTTTCGCACCAGTCAAATGATAGGGCTGCTCTCGCTTTTGGCCGTGTTTGCATTTTACGCGTACGTGACAATGCCGTTGACGGGCGGGTTTGCGGTGCTGTTACTGGCAACACTCCCTGGCTTCTTCACTTTCTGTCGTTCGTCACTGAGCGAAGTGAGTGCCTCCCTGCTAATTGTACTAGCCTTTATGTTTGCCTATCTGGGTGCTAAGGACGAACGCCGCTGGAAAATGTATTTATCAGCGATTTTCCTCGGTCTTTCATTAAACGTTCGAATTCAGTCGCTTTTCTTTGCGCCGTTATTGCTCGCGATGGCTGTGCTCCCAGCGAGAGGGCTGCCTCTGCGCTGGCTGCTCCATTGCGCCGCACTTCCCGTTGTTTTCGTGCTCGCCGCTAGCCCTGTACTAATGTTAAACACTATCCAGTTTCATTCGCCGTTCAAAACAGGCTACGACTTCTGGACCCCATATTTTAGCGAGAAACACCTTCTCTTTTCTCTTCGCTATATTCCGAAGAATGCCCTCACGCTGTGGCAGGAATCCAGTTTGCAGCCGCATGGGTATTACGTTGCCCATATGTTTGGCACCGGTACCTCCTTTGTCCCAGCCTTTCTCCTTCTAACTTGCACGGGGCTATTCTTTATTCAGCTCAACTCATTTGTTGGTTGCGCTTTCCTCGCTGGGTTAAGCTCTTTCTCGGCGACGCTTTGCTATCTATTTGGCAGAGATGGACGCTTCTATTTGCCGCTTTTAATGCTTCTAGTAGCGGTTGCTGTCTTGCCAGTAACGTGGGCCGCAAAGAACCTTATTGCCAGAAGACGGATTATCATCCGTCTAGCCGTGTTTGTCTTGTTTGCTCTGGCCTGTGTTGGCTATCCCTCACGCTCGGGCTATAACACACGCGGAATTAACCGATCGCAAGCGTGGGACGCGCTTCATTTTGCTGATCGGCCTCGTCGTTCCACCGAGTTTGCGGCCCAAGGGCATTTCGCGAGACTGTTGAAACGACAACCCGGAATCGTTCTGTCCGATATTGATCCTGTTTACCTGAACGCTCTTTTGCCGCGCTCGTTTGTCGCAGCCCCGATCGATGGAAAACATCATTACGAGTGGAGCTACACATGGCGTTATGATCGGCCGCAGGCTTTGGCTCTGGTAGAACACGGCTTGCAGCAGTCGCTTCCGGTTTACGCGCTATTTCCTTCCCAAGACGAGGTCGCCACGCAGCAGTCGCGCCTGCCGAACGTTTTTGGATACGAATGGCGCACTCTAAACAACTCCCACGGCAATGCGGCAATCCTAAAGCTTGCTCCCGTCGGGTCTGACCAGGCGGCACCAACACCGGATTGATGCGCTTGACAGCTTCTGTCCAAAACGTAGCCCGTAGGAGTTAACTTGTGCAACAAGCTCTTCGACCTGCTTTATTCTCAAGCCTGCTTTTGTTAGCAGCTTACCTTCGAATAACCGGATTGGCCTGGGGCGTGAACAGCGGATACGGTCATGATCGAAATTTTCAGCCGGACGAATTTGTAAGTCTTAGGGGAGTCAATCAGGTAGATTTATTAGCAGGCCGTATTCGGAGTCCTGGAGCATACTTCGAGGGTACGTTCAATTATTATCTGTGGGCCGTGCCACAAGCAGCACTCAAGATCTCCGGTACGAAAGATCATTCCCATCTCTTGTATATCTGCAGATGGATGTCGGTTGTATTCGATCTCACTGTAATTGTCATTGTGTTTCTCGCGATTCGGGAAGCGACTCAGCAGTTTTACCCATCCCTCCTCGGCGCGGTTTGTTATGCTGTTCTACCAATGCAAGTCATTTATGCACATTTCATGAGGACTCACATCTTGAGCAATTTACTGTGCGCGTTGGTCATTTGGCTGTCATTAAAGCTTAGGAAATCGCGACGATGGGAGCTACTTCTTCTGGTCGGCTTAATTTCTGGTTTGGGAGCAGCGACTCGGTATCCTGTTGGAATGATCGTGGTGATTCCGTGCCTTTATTTGCTATTCGATGGCGGGAGCAACTTGACACACCCGAAGGTCCGACTTTCGGAACGGGTGAACGACTTCGTTTCAAATCAGGTTTGGTTGATTGGCTTCGGATTTGGAATTGGGCTATTTCTCGGTCATCCGATGCTGTTTTTAGATACATCGAGCGTCATGAAAGCGATTACCGCGACAACGTTAAAGTACGCGTCGTTGCACGAGTTTAGCAGGAGTCAGCTCGCTAATCTGTCAGTTGTCTGGAGCTATGTTACATACCTCATCCCGTTCGCGATGTATCCGCTCCTATGGCTGCTTCCCTACTGCGCGATTGTATATATTCTTTTCAGGCCGAATCTCTACCGCCTCTCCAGCCCAATATTGATCTTCTCAATTTTGTATCTGTATGTAATGGGGAAAGGGTACCTTGGTCCCTATTTCGCTCGGATAACCATGCTTTTGTTTCCCGGGTTTTGCGTACTTGTTGGCATAGCGTTAGCGGATCTACCTCCGAGACTGAGAGACAAGAAGATACTGGCAGGTGCTTCCATATGCGCGCTCCTGTTTCTCATTGCGCCCTCGGTGGTTTTCGACATGGCATACAGTCGTGCCATGCAGCACAAGGATGCGCGACAGCTCGTTCGTAGAGATCTCCAAAAGTTCATTGGCGGAGCGCCAGCGACCATTGGTGTTTCGCGCTTCGCACATTATTTTTACACTGCAATGCCCGCCGCCAAACCACTAAGCAGTGAAAACGTGACAGTCCAGTTGCAGGACCCATGGCAAGACGCTGACTTTTTTTTGGTCGGATTTTTAAGCCAGATTGACTCTGCAGAAATGAACGAAACTATCAAGGACGTTGAGACGCGAGGAAAATTTAAGTATAACAAGAGCTACTACGTTCCCGTGAAGATCTTGGGATACGAGTTTAGCCTTGTGCGCTTTCCTCCAGATATGACCTATCCCTTTCCAACGATTTTACTTTTTCGAGCAAGAGCCGCAATATGAGTTAGGCACCAGCTGCTTGTAAGCGTCGCTATCACATCGCACTTGCAGAACTCAACTCAGAAAAGTGAATAGCCTATGCTGATTGCCGAAAGATCCACCGAATCTCGAGCCGGCGATATTCTGCTCCTGCCGATAGCCGCACTCGCATTTTGGACGCTTGCCTATCAGCTTGTTCTTGTCCTTAGATGGCCAGCGAAAACGATTACGTGGTGCTTCCTGGTTATCGCAATTGCCGGTTTCTTTTTGCTGGGTCGTCTATGGAAGAGAACGAAGGCAACACCTGGCAAAGGATATCAGTTTCACCCGTCCCAGATTCTTCTGCTGCTTCTTGGTTTGGCGTATGCAATTACGATTCTGTTTGTGCGCCGTCCGAACCAAGATGACGTGGTCTATTTCCACCGAGCTCTCACTCAACTCTCAGGGCTAGATCAGCCGATCTGCCTCCGTCAAACCAGTGTCGATATGGATGCGGCGGCATTTTCACCAGTTCATTTGGCAACCAGCTATGAAACGTTCGTCGCCTTTCTAGGCCACTACCTTAGAATTGATCCTCTTTACCTTTACCAGGTGGTTTGTCACGCATTTGCCGCATTTTCGCTTCCGTTTGTTTTCTATTGGTGCACCCGAAGATTTGGATTGAATCGCTGGTCTGCAGCGTTCGGGGCCCCGCTTGGAGTGGGGTTTCTGCTTCTTGCTGATAAGTCGTCGTTCGGCGCGTTGCTTGGAGCTGTTAAGTCACTACAGTCAGCCGACCCTGCTGGATGGGTCGGCTTCGCGACCGTTTCTGGCTACATGTGGCAAGGTAAACCAATCGTTTTGATTTTGTTTTTGCCGATCAGTATCGCGCTCAGTCACCGATTCCTCAGCCGAGGTAACGCAACTGATCTGGTGTGGCTCACCTTCTTAGGCATCGGCGGCGTAGGCCTAAGTAACATTGCGCTTTACGCAATACCGGCGGTGATTTGGTGCTCTTGGATAGCGTTTTTCATGCTTCAGTTATTCGAACACAAGGCGAGCGAAAATTTATCCAAGCACATTCGTCGTGGCCTTTTGCTCGCAATTCCGCTCGTCTACCCAATCGCCATATTGGCCTCACTGAAAATGGATATAATTCCAAAGCCAATTGACATCCACCAGCTTGGGCCAAGATACATGCCGTGGCGTGAAGCTGTGGACTATGCTATCGGAGGGTCGGCTGAGCACTTGCGCAATATCGTACTCATGGTTGCTGTGCCGTTGCTAATTGTCAGAGGGAGGAATGGCCTCTTTATCTTCCTTTATCTCTGTGCTGTGTGGCTGTTTTGTTTGAACCCGTTGCTGGCACGCGTGTGGATGGAAAATATTCTTGCGCCGACTTATTTTCGGCTTGTTTATCTCTTGCAGTTTCCGCTGCTCTGCGCGTTGCTTGGGGCTGTAGGGCCTCGGCTAGAACGGCCAGGCCACTTTTTGAAGGGCAGATTAGTAACTGTACTAGCGCTTTCAGCGGTCATTGTGAGTTTCTTCTACAGTTACCGTGGCCTGTCAATCATGCCCAGAGATGCGAAGCTCGGCATCGGCTGGAAGTCGCCAAGGGAGTACCAACTGCTGCCCGCTAACGTTGATTTTGCTAAAGCTGCCGGCAAATACATCGCGCATGCTAAGCTGCTGGCGCCGACCTGGACTGCCAGCTGCGAGTTACCACTTCTCTTCCCGCAAATGAACGTCGTAGCACCCCGGTACGTCACCCATTATTTCGCTAATGCTCGCAATCCGGAGGAGGGCATTCTCCGCCGCCAGGCACAGGCTTTTATTGAGGAAGATAAATCTGGGAACCCGCAACGGCTTAGAGGGTTGGAACCGAAATTTCGGCAGGTGATCGAAACCGGTCGGGCAAACGCCATTGTCGTTCCCGATTCTGAAAGCCAGAGAGTATTGGCAACGCTCAAATCCATAAATCCCACGTGGCATCGTGTGTTGGAAGCGGGCGGGTTAGTCTTGATGCTGCCAAGTAATGCTCAATCAGAGACTAGAATCAAAAGTGAATACTATGGCGTGCGCCAGTAACCGCTGAGGTGTTACGTCGATGATGCGAACAAATTCACATACCAATCCGGGCTCTCGCTGATTAACTCAGCACGGAAGGATACGAGCCCACGCTTTGTTACTTGGCAGATCGCCATGTCTTTAGCCTCCAGAGTGTCGATAACTTCAATCCAGCTCGTTCCCGCCTGTTTCAGGCCATAAGGCCAAAATTCAAGGAGTAGCTTAACATGGGGGTTATCAGCCAGCACACGAGTGGCCCCGCGCAAGGCATGAAGCTCATATCCTTGAATATCCATTTTGATGAAGTCGACGCGCTCGCCGGGTTTGAAGTAATCGTCCAGCGCGATGATATCGATTGCCACGCTATGGCGTGAATTTCCCTCGGCCAAGTAGGTGCGGTGATCGACGTTTAGCTTATTCGAAAGATAAAGCTTGGACCTTTCACTGCGCTCTCCCACCGCAGCCTGTGACAAGCGCACATTTGGATGTTTACGTGTCGCGGACTGCAAGCGCGTAAAATTTTCCGGCGCGGGCTCAAAGGAATGAACAACCCCAGTCGCACCAACACGGCGGGAGAAAAACTGCGAATAGATACCGATATTCGCACCTGCGTCCACTACGACAGCACCTGCGATCAAAGTCTCTCTCAACAGTTGCCGCTCTGCCCGATCAATACAGGCTTTGTAAGCTGCGTAAAGCGGCCGGTAGATTGGAAAGGCGTGCTCGTAAATCCTGTTTCCAATTCCACGAAGAAGCGAAACTACCTTCATCAGCATCGCGCCAGCATTACCGTAAAGACGATGAGCACAGGCGCAAGAAGTAAGGACTCAGCACATCTAGTTTCTTTGGGCCTTCGCTCAGGAACACCGCAATAAGCGCCTCGTGGGTGCGCGTACACGAAAATCAAACTTGCCAGCACGGAAAAGGCCTTCGTGGCGACTGGTTTAGTCGTGATCACTTTGCCGCCAGATTTCAACCTTGCCGCCGCAAAATCAAGAAACGCAATTGGGCGCTTCATCCGAGGGTGCGCTTGGCGAGAATACAATACTGGAAAACATATTGAGACGCCATAGGTTCGTCCAATGTCGTTTCGCTGGCGAGAGATCTTCACCTCGAAGCTGGACGCGGCGGTGCGCTGGGATCGATGGGATTTTGTTGCTCTTGCCCTCGCTATGTTCATAGCCGTTTGGGTCTTCGCGCTTAAACTGAAGACATTCTACGATCTCGGCTACTCGTCGGACTTGTTCGCGAGTGTACAGGCCGCGCGGAGTTGGCTCGAGGGACGGGGCTTATTGCAGGACAACTGTTTTGGGAACGTGCTAGTTATTCATACCTATTTTCTGCTTCTGCCGCTCGGATTTATAGCAAAGCCGTTCGGCGCTCCCGGCTTGCTATTCGTGCTGGCCGCATCGGTGGGAGCGACTTACCTCTGGGCAACGCGTATCCTGCGTCTTCTTGGTGTTGAAGGGCGCCTTGCAGTAATCGCAGCCGGGGTAGTTCTCACTTCACCGCTTTCGGTTGTGTTCTACCAAGAGCTGGGCTTCGGATTCCATGTCGAGACTCTTGCCCCGGCGTTATGTTTATTCCTGTTCTATTCCCTACTTCAGCGGCGGATGATTCCGTCAATCGTGACAGCACTAGCTGTCATCAGCGTGAAGGAGGATGCGCCAATTGCCGCGGCTGTGGTGGCAATTGTAGCGGGTGTAGAGACATGGGGCTCGTTGGCAGGCAAACACATCCGCAGCCGTCTTAATCGACCTGCAATAGTCGTACTGGTTCTGTCGGTTGTAGCCATCCCACTTTTGCTGGTGATTTCCTGGTCGCAGCCGCCGACGATGTACGCTCATCACTCGGTTGATCGCGTCGGAATCGTGAAGTCTGGAAGTTTATCCAGTCCCGGAGCACTTTTTGTTTTTGTCGCCTCCAATATTGTTCATTGGCTTAGTAGCAGCGTCGTCCGTCAGTGGCTGTGGGTTATGATCGTAGGCAGCTTTGGGACAATCTTATTGCGTCCGTACTATTTGGTTGTTGGTGTCCTCACAACAGTGGTCGCATGGCTCATAAACAGGAACGATCTCCTGTGGGCGCCACGGTTTTTTTCGACCGAGGCACTGCTTTGGTGTACTACGTTGGTAGGTTTTGCTTCGATTGCGTGCGCCGCACAGTACTGGAGCAAATGGACGCAGACAGCGGTGCTTACGACCGCAATTGCAATCGCAGCATTGTCGGCCTTCGCACAACTCGCGCTTGTGCCGCACGCGCGCTGGGCATACCTCCCTCGTCCCGCCACTGTTTACTCGACGCAGGAGCGACAACAAGCAGACGAGCTGTTCACGCGCTACCGCCGTGAAGGCAAGCCGGAGGAACCTGTTGTTGCCTCAACTTGGTTATTCCGCTACGCGCATGACCGAAACCTCTTCTGGTTGGACCGACTGCATGGCCGGCCTGCGCCAATATGGATCCTTGGCGATAGCGCCGACCACTACGCCTCGCTCAGGGTCAGCTCGGACACAATAAACCCGAGATCTGGAATTCACATCGAAGACTACGCACTAATTGATCGTCGCGGTCGCTTCGTGTTGCTTAGGAAAAGGGAGTAACATCGCGATGCCCTGGATAATTTTCTCCGAAAACGCGAATGGCTGTAACGAGCACATCACTCGTAACGACGTTTGGGAGAAATTGTTTCAGGGCGACGTGCCGTTCCTATCTCCAGTATTGAGAGCGCCGTTGGCTTGGAAAGTCTCTGAACTGATAACGGTAAAGTTCGCCATACCAGAAAAGAAGATTTTTATTAGCGCCGAGCTGCGCGCGGTTATGCAATGTTGTGACACGATCTTTCGCCTGTTCGCTCTCCAAAATCGTTGTTGCGTTCCTCATTTGATTGCACGGATATACAGCGAGCCGGCAAACTCTGAGATCACCGGCACGTTTTCGAGAAACCGACCCAGGACGTCAATTCGACCAACCAAAGGAACTGGTGTTTGGGGATGCAGGAAATCAAACGGATCGATTCGCACGTCACGATAGCCTGTTTGTTCGAGCAGGCGCCGGAGCGGCCATCTGAAGAATGCGGTCTCGTCCGGCGAATCGCCGAGTTTCCGCTTAACCCACGGCACATTTTTTTGTACCGCGATCTGAGGGTTCAGCATGTTTGGTTCTGTAAAGTAAATCGTGCCACCCGCCTTTAACACCCGGTGAATTTCGCGTAGTGCCTCTTCGATCTCGAGATGGTGTAGAACTGAGCTGCCCACAACGGAATCAAACACGGCGTCAGGATAGCTCAACGCAGACGCGTTCTGGATTTCATAACGAACGTTTGGCGCAGAATAATTCGCCCTCGCGAGTTCCAGAAGCTCAGGCGAGACGTCAATCGCGACAATGTCCGCTCTGGAGCGAGCCAATTCCCGAGTGAAATAGCCAGTACCGCATCCCAGCTCAAGCACTCTCATCCCTGCCCCGAGATGTGTACTGAGCATCTTTACCCGGCGCGCCCAGCGCAATTTGCCGGCTGGACTATCCCAATTCCAAATCTCCCCGGCCCCATATTTGGCCAGGAAACGCCCATGTTGAATCTCCTTAGTAACACGGTCTCGCATCGGCTAGCTCCCCCCTGTACTTCTCCTCTCACGCTGGAAACCGGATCAGAGCATGAGTAAGAAACGCGGCAGCCCTATCGCGCATGAAGAGTTTCGTGGCCGAGAAACTTCAAGCGCCGCGCAGCGAAAAGGAGCATGCGGAGAAGGATCAACCCGTGGCGCCAGCGCTGAATATTGGTTGTTCCATATTTTCTCTCGTGATAATGCACCGGAACCTCAACAATCTTTAGCCCCATCCGAGCTGCGCCAAAAAGAAGGTCAAAATCTCCAAAAGGATCAAAATCTCCGAAGAATTCGCGCGCGGCCGCCAGGCGTTTATAATGCGCCCGCCAGAGCACTTTGGTGCCGCACAGCGTGTCTTTAAAGGGTTGCCCAAGCACAAAGGAGAAGGCGGCAGCGAAAAATTTGTTTCCTACAATATTAAAAAAACGCATCGCTTCCTTCTCCATGGGATATACCAATCGACTGCCGTTAACAAACTCCGCTTTGTTCCCAGCAATCGCGTTGTAGAACTTCGGCAGTTCTTCAGGGGGCGTTGTCAGGTCAGCATCGAGAATCATCAGAATGTCTTTTGTTGCCAGCTCGAATCCTAGCCGCACCGCATCACCCTTTCCGCGACCTTTCTGTTGCGCAAGAACCAGTCGATGAGAACCTTTGTAGGCGCTGGCGGCCTGTTGGATTCTTTCCCATGTATCATCAGTGGAATTGCCTTCGACGAAGATGACCTCGTCCTGCGGTCCCATCATCGGGCAACGGACAAGAATATCGTTGATGTTTTCCGATTCGTTGCGCGCGGGAACAATAACAGACACGGAGGGACATGCGTCACCGACCGATTTCAGAGGGCGCGCGATGACGATGTTGAGCATAGTGAAAAGCCGGAAAAAAGGCAGCGGCGCCAGATAGCGATTTAGAAGATTCGCCAGGAACGGAACTGGTATTGGACAGAGCAACTTTACGTCCCGGCGGATGATTTCCAGTCCCGTCAGATAACAGAAATTCTCAAGGTCCTCATGAGCGATCCAGTTCTGTTCCGGGGTGCGACTACGTATGCCAACCTTGGAGGCGAAGCGCGCAAGCGGCTTCCATAACATGCTGTAATAAACGAACAGTATCCGCTCCGATCCTTCCAAGCAGTCTCGCAATTGATTTAGCATCTCCTGAATGTCGCGTTCATAGTGGATTGTTCCGTTCAGCAAAATGTAATCTGCTGGCCTTGGCTCTATCTTGAGCGCTGCGACGCTGGAAACCGCCTGATAATTTGCGAATCGCTCGCCCAAGCCTTTGCTACGCGGTTCGATCTCAACGACTTGATCCTCGGGACGAATATAGAGCGAAAGATATGAAGCCAGAGTATCGTAGAAATAACGCCTCAGCATTGATTCGCTCTTTTTGGAGGCGATAGAACGTGCTACGTGGGCGTCTCCTGAATCCAAAAGTGGCTGCGCATCCCGACCCTTTTCGGCAAAAGTTTTCACGTTTGGCGAGTCGGAAATTAATGCAAAATGGGCTGGAGACAATCTATCGTTCTGCTTCTTGCGATAACCGTGCTATCGCAACTCTTGCCGCATACGTGCGCATGCTTCGACAACCGCTCCGAAAAGCAGCAGGAGTAAAGTAAGAGGGCCCACACGATTTTCTCAACAGTCACACGAAGAGTCCCGCAAGGACGTTTGCCAGCCCATTTCTTGAGATAGCCATTCTGGATGAAGAAACGAGCTCCCGGTACCGCCGAGATTGGTTGCCGAGTTGCCAGATTCTGTAACAGAAGGTTCAAAGAGAAGACTCGCATCCGGATCGTATTTCGTGAAAGGCGAAGCATTGCCGCCTAGCGGTTTTTGCCTTGTCTGATGCGACTTGTCTCGGTCTTCCTCGCGGTTTGGCTACAACCCCGTCCGTTGGCTGCCGCATCAATCGCAGGCGGAGGTGCCCTTCATTTTGGTCGGCCTTCTTCGAGCAAATTCACACCACGCAGCTGGTTCGAAGGAGGGCGTCGCTCCAGGTTGTATTTGAATATTGCGTAAATCGCCCGAAACCCATCCTTCCAATTAATCTTCTTACCCTCCGCGTAAGTGCGTCCGCTGTATGAGATCCCTACTTCGTAAATTCTGCAGCCTCTGCGGGCGAGTTTGGCGATAATCTCCGGCTCAACTCCAAAACGATCTTCTTCTATCTGAATCGATTTGATAAGGACTGCCCTAAAGGCTTTGTAGCCCGTCTCCATGTCGGTTAGATTAATATTAGTGAACATGTTTGAGAGCAGCGTCAAAAATTTGTTGCCGACCATGTGCCAAAAGAAAAAGACACGATGTGGTCGTCCGCCCATGAACCGGGATCCAATAACCACGTCCGCTTTCCCTAAGATAAGCGGCTCAAGAAGCAGAGGATAATCTTCGGGACTGTATTCGAGATCTGCGTCCTGCACGAGAATGAAATCCCCGGTCGCAGCCGCGAACCCGCTGCGTAGCGCTGCTCCCTTCCCCTGATTCATCGGATGGTAAATGATCCGATCAACCATTGACGAAATCCTCTCCTTCAGCACAGTCCGCGTCCCGTCCTCTGAGCAATCATCCACAACAATAATCTCTCTGCTCGCAAGTGGTGCGTTGCGAACAGCGTCAACGACCTTCTCGATCGTATTTCTCTCATTGTAACAAGGGATCACGATCGAGACTTTCATCGTTCAATCCAAGCAGAGCTTTATCGCGTCAAAGCATCCCATGCTCTCAATAACACAGGGGCTCGTCCTTTTCTCACGTTGCATTTCTGGTATCATCGGCTCCACACTTCTTCATGGGTAGTTCAGACCGTCTGCGGCGCCAGCGAAAGGGACCCTATCGATCCAACGCGATCGACGTGCTGTGCGTGCTTGTACTTATCGCATATTTCATTCACTTTGCTGTACCGTCATTGGCCGGAGGTTTCAATGAGGACGAAATGATGAATATATATGGTTATTGGCGTCCGGGAGCCCTAAACTGGCTCTGGGCCAATATCTGTTTCTGGAAGGGCATCGGTCGTCCGGCCGGCGCGTTGTACTATCTGCCGCTTTATCACTTTTTCTCCCTAAATCCTCAACCCTACCGGATCGTCCAGGTCAGCATTCTCGCCGCATCAATCCCGATGGTCTACTATTTGGCACGGCTTCTTGCCTCTTGCCGCTCGATCGCATTTCTTGCAGTTCTTGCTCTCTGTTACCATGCTCGGCTAGCGAACCTGGTGTTCATCGGTTCGTTCATTTACGACGTTTTATGCGGCTTCTTCTATTTTGCGGCGTTAACCTACTATATTCGTATTCGCGAGAAAGGACTTCCTCTGCGTCCCGTTCAATGGGTGGGATTTTTGGCTCTATATGTCTGTGCCCTGAACTCCAAGGAGATGGCAGTCACACTTCCGGTGATGATTTTAGTTTATGAGCTCTTAAAATATTATCACGATTCACGACGACAAAAGCTCCTTCGTTGGATTTTGCATGACGCTTCGCCTGCTCTAACCGCCGGACTGATTACGGCAATTTATTGTTATAACAAAATCTATGGCCCAAAGTCTTGGATTGTTGCAGACCTTGAAGCATACGTACCTCATTATTCCTGGCACAGGTTTACAGAATCGAATGCTCACTTCCTTAACGAGCTTCTTTATCATCTAGTTCCAATCGACGCGGGGATGGTTCTCGCAACATGGGCCTTAGTGTTTTTGTACGCTTTCTTGCGGCGCGACCGCATGCTCCAATTGATGGCATTTTGGATCGTAATAACACCTCTTCCTCTCGTCTTTATTCCCCTCCGTGGCGGCGCGTGCCTTTACATTTTGCTTTTTGGTTGGGCAATGATCGTTGCCAAGCTCGTGGCTGACTTGATCACGCTGCTCTCTAAATCCTTCATATTGGTCAGGCAAGGCGTCGGAGTTGACGCGACAAGGGACCCCATCATTGAGTTCGCGGCGATCAATCGTGGACGGGGCGGAGCGATCGGAGTGGTCATAGGGGCTGCCGCTGGTAAGATGTTCGCCCCGATATTCCGAATCTTCGCACCGATTTTGGTTGCGTTTGCGCTCGCAATATTCACCCAGTGGGAAAATCAAGCCTTCCGCATTCGCGCGTTGCTCAGCGTTGGGCAGAAGACATCTCACATTATTCAAGCCTTCCGCTCGTTGGATCTCCACCCAGCAGCCAATAGCATGATCTTGCTGAGGCCAGAAAACCGCTTCTACCAAAATGGATACTATCCGGCGTTCGTTGCTTGTCTCGTGTGGAATGACCATTCCTTGAAGATTTACGTCGATGGTCAAAATCGCCTGGCCGAACAACAAATCGCAAAAATGAATTACATTATTTCATTTAACGAATTTCAAGCGAAGCTTATCCCTACCACCGAATCAGGTGGCTCCTAACCTCATTGCTTGATATTCGAACATTCGTCGTCAGAATACCCTCCCCACCTTCGTTTGCCGCTCATAGACAATTCGCCTGGCGAGTAATCCTGAACAGCTCGTAGACCATGACGAGCGCGTGGAATTGTCTTGGGCCGGGATGCACAACAAAGTAATCTTTGTCAATCGAGCGGCTGGTTTTACGCTCGGATCCCGATTTCGCTGGAGAAAAGAAACGGCTGTGCTTGACTGATAGGTTCGACATTCCTCGTCCGAATGCCTGCGCAAGTCATCAAAATTACTGGTGCCCGCCAGCACAATCTCAAGAATCTCGATGTGGAGATTCCACGAGAGAAGTTGGTCGTCATTACTGGCCTGAGTGGCTCAGGGAAGTCCTCATTGGCTTTCGACACTCTTTATGCCGAGGGGCAACGTCGCTATGTGGAGAGTCTCTCTGCTTATGCGCGACAATTCCTCGATCAAATGGAAAAGCCAAATGTCGATTTTATTCAAGGACTGTCTCCTGCAATCGCGATCGAGCAGCGCAGCGCCGGCGCTAACCCTAGGTCGACAATCGCGACCACCACTGAAATTTACGATTATCTCCGGGTGCTTTTTTCTGCCGTCGGTCAGCCGCACGATCCCCGGACCGGTCGATCATTGAGCCGCCAAACGCCTCAGCAGATTGTCGATCAGATCCTCGCGTACCAAGTCGGCTCGAAAATCATTGTGCTGGCGCCACTGATCGACAACCAGCCGGGCGAGTTCCGAGATGTGATCGAAAAGCTCAAGCGTGAAGGATTCGTTCGCGCGCGCATTGATGGTCAGCTTACGGAGCTGGATCGCCCCGAGCCGATCCGTCTCAACAAGACCAAGCGGCATACGATTGAGGCGGTGGTAGATCGGTTGATTATTCGCGACGGAATTCGCGTGCGACTGACAGATTCAGGTGAGACTGCGCTCAAATTGGGCGGCAATCGCATTGTGGTCTTGCGGGAAGTTTCAAAAACGCCTGATGCTCAAGCCTCAACACCCAAGCCCAGGCATAATGAAATTTGGGAAGAGCTGCGTTACTCCACAGATTATGGAAACGCGGAGACCGGATTCACGTTAGGCGATCTGACTCCGAGACATTTTTCTTTTAACAGTCATCTCGGAGCGTGCCCGGCTTGTCATGGTCTCGGCACACAGTTGGTCTGCGATCCAGAGCTAATGATTTCCGATCCTGGCAGAACGCTGGCCGAAGGAGCAATCACGCCCTGGCGACGCGGGACAAAGCGAATGCAGGCATATTACCGGCATCTGCAAAAGGCGCTCGTAAAATACTTTCATATCGATGAAAACGTTCCCTTCAGCGATCTGCCAGAGCGATTTCGACAAGCGCTTTACTTCGGCACGAATGGGACGCCGATTGAAATGAGCTTCAGCGATAACGGAGAAAAGAAAATTGCGAAACCTTTCGAAGGACTCGTGCCGCAGATGCAGCGGCTTTATGAAGAAACCCAGAGCGAATTCACTCGTAATCGCATTCGCTCATTCATGACTCGGGAACCGTGCAACGTATGCAATGGAGCACGGCTCAAGCCGGAAATTCTCGCCGTTACAATAAAGGACCGAAACGCGCGCGAACTAAACATTCACCAGTTCAGTGAGCTCACGATCGAAGTGGCCGCCGGATTTATTTCAGATCTTGAATTGAGCGCGCACCAACAAGCGATTGTGAACGATGTGGTGCGCGAAATTCAATCCCGCCTGCAATTCCTTATTGAGGTCGGGCTCGGTTATCTCACTCTCAATCGCCAGAGTGGAACGCTCTCCGGCGGCGAAGCACAGCGGATCCGATTGGCAACGCAGATCGGGTCTGGCCTCGCGGGCGTGCTTTATATTTTGGATGAACCAAGCATAGGATTGCACCAGCGTGACAATGGGCGACTGCTGGGCACGCTGCGCCGTCTTCGTGATCTCGGCAATTCCGTCATCGTAGTTGAGCACGATGAAGAAACAATTCGGGCCGCCGATCACATTATCGATCTCGGCCCGGGTGCAGGCCCGCGCGGAGGCGAAATCGTGGCGCAAGGAAAACTCAACGATATTCTGTCCGCGAAGAATTCTCTGACTGGCGATTATCTATCCGGCCGTGCGCGAATTCCCATTCCAAAGCAGCGCGTGAGACCGCCACCTGCCAACCAATCAGAAGGCTGGCTAACATTGGTCGGAGCAACAGAGAACAATTTGAAAGACATTACGATTTCCTTTCCGCTCGGCTGCTTGACTTGCGTCACCGGTGTTTCCGGCAGCGGCAAGTCCACTCTGGTGGACGACATTCTGCGCCGCGCGCTGTTTCGGCGTTTTTTCAATGCTAAAGAAAAACCGGGCGCATACCGGGCGATTCATGGGGTGGAACAAATCGACAAGGCGATTGTGATTGACCAGAGTGCCATTGGTCGAACGCCGCGCTCGAACCCGGTTACCTACACGGGAGCGTTTACACCAATCCGCGAGTTATTCAGCCAGTTGCCCGCGGCGCGGGTGCGCGGTTACGACGCGGGGCGCTTCAGTTTCAATGTTAAAGGAGGTCGATGCGAAAACTGCGAAGGCGGCGGATTAATCAAAATCGAGATGCACTTTCTGCCGAACGTATACGTCGAATGTGAAGTATGCCATGGCAAGCGGTACAACCGCGAGACACTCGAGATTACCTACAAAGGGAAAAATATCGCCGATGTTCTAGAGCTCACAGTGGATGAGGCAGCGCGCTTTTTCCGCAACGTGCCCAGCATCTCAGACAAGCTAAACTCATTGCTCGATGTAGGTCTCGGTTATCTGCAACTTGGCCAAGCCGGAACCACTCTCTCAGGTGGGGAGGCCCAGCGCGTAAAACTCGCCACCGAGCTTGCGAAAAAGGCAACCGGACGCACCCTTTACATTCTCGATGAGCCGACGACCGGATTGCATTTCGCCGACATTGAGAAATTGCTGCAAGTGCTGATGAAGCTGCGCAACGCGGGTAATACGGTGATTGTGATTGAACACAACCTGGAGATGATCAAGTGCGCCGACTGGATTATCGATTTGGGACCTGAAGGCGGCGAAGGTGGCGGCGACCTCATCGGGGCCGGTCCGCCTGAGGAGATCGCAGCGCTTCCCGGTAGTCATACGGGGCGATATTTGCGGCCAACGATGGAGAGGAAATGCGCCTAACAAAAATAGGGGTGAGCTGTTTGCTCGGCATAGTCGCGCAATTCGCCCGCGGGGACATGTCCGCTAAGATTGCTGAAGCGAGCGCGCCCTTAACAGAGGGGGTTTCGGAGGTGGCGGTCTCGCGCTTGCAGGCGTTGCTGAATAAAGATTTGCCCGAAACCGAATGGCACGTCGTTGCCGAGAAACTTGCCGAGGCCCAGGTGACTGCAAGAGAGCCAGAGAACACTCTCGTTCTGCTAGCAGATCCTCGATTACGTGGACTGCCATGGGCCAAATTCTGGCGCGCCCAAGCCCTGGCCGCCCTGAACCGATGGGCTGATGCCCTGCCGCTGTATGAGGAACTGACGAAGGATCGAGGCTCGCTTTTTCATGGAGCAGCCATATTTGGCACGGCGGAGATGCTGCGCGCATTAGGAAAGCGGCAACAAGCTTTGAGCAAACTTAATCTCCTGTTCCAAGACAAGGAATGGTCTACCCGAGCACGGTTACGAGCAGCCGAACTTTCCATTGAAATGGCTGATGCTCCGAATGCGGAGCGTCTCCTGGCAGAAATGCGACCGACTTTGGTCGCAGAGCGAAAAGAACGGCGTGTGTTGCGCGGTCGACTCGAGCTGATCTTGCAGCGGCCAGAGAGAGCAATCGGGATGTTTCAAGCGCTTCTAAAAAGGCCTGAGGGAGCGGCTCATGCCACACTGATCGCGGCGCTTTTCGGCATAGCCGATGCACATGTGCAACTGAAGACGCCAGAAGCTGGAGATGACGTCCTCGAACGATTTATCGACCGTCACCCTGCGGACCCAGATCTCCCGCTTCTCTTCGAAAAATTGGATTCTCTATATCGTGCGGAACACAAACCGTCGCGCAACGAACTGGAGAAATGGGTGCGCAGGCCGGAACAGCCACGGCGAACATTCGCCCGATGGTATCTCGCCCGACTGGAAGTTCGCGCCGGGCGCAGGGAACGGGCCCGCCAACTGTTTTCCGATCTGCGACGCACCAGCACCAAATCTCCGGCAATTGCACAGGCCTTCCTTGAGTTTGCACAATTTGAAATGAATGAACGGCATTTCGATGAGGCGATCGCGATCTTGGATGATGCGCGTCTGCTGCATCCCGACCCCACTTTGCTGGCGCGGATCAATTTTTTGTCCGCCAACGTGAATTATCTGGCAAAACGATATGACGCAGCGAGCGCGGCTTTTGAACAAATCGCGCATTCCAATTCGCCCTGGACGAAGGTCGCTCTGTTTAATGCATCCAGCGGATGGCTGCAACTCGGCAATCACGCTCGTTTTTTGGCTGATTACAGGGAGCTGGAGAAGCAAGGCGGTGATGAAGACGCGGCCGCCAATTTGCGATTGGAGGAAGCTTTGATGCAGGCGGCAAAGGGCGATAAGACAGCGGCGGCATCGTTGCAGCAATTCATTCAGGATTTTCCCAAAAACCCGCGCGTTTCGGAAGCATGGGTTGGCCTGGCCGAGCTGGCCTTTCACTCCTCGCCGCCGCGGTTCGACGAAGCACGAAAAAATCTTGCGCGTGCAGCAGAGTCGAGGCCAACCGCCGCGGCCGCCGAGCGCGCCGATTATCTCAGCATATGGGTGGAGGCATCATCGCGCGGAAACGAGACCAAAGTCATTGACCTGGCAAAGCGCTTTTTGGAGCAGCACGCTCTTTCGCCGTTCGCTTGGGAAGTTCGAACGAAATTAGCGGAGCTCTATTACCGGCGCCAGGATTTTGCAAATGCTGAGACGCAGTTCGAAATTATCGCACGACAGACTCCTGACAACTCTCTCGTGGAAAAAGCCCTCTTTTTCGCAGCAGAATCGGCCATGTCGAGCATGGGCGAGCATTCACTGGACCAGGCGATTATTCTGTTTGATCAGGTCGTGCAGAAAAACGGCGCGCTGCGGTGGTCCGCACGCAACGAACAGGCCGTAATCGAGCGCAAGCTTGGCAAGTCGAAAGATGCTCTCGCCTTATACGATGAGGTGTTAAAAAGCGACGCTCCCTTATCCGACAAACGCGAGGCGCTTTGTGGCAAAGGCGACATTTTTTTTGAGGAGGGCGCAATTGATCCGAATAGTTACCAACGCGCGATTGAAACCTACGACGAATTAGCCTCCGATAAGAACGAATCGATCGAGTGGCGGAACCAGGCGCTCTTCAAGAAAGGACTATGCCTGGAAAGGAAAAACGATCGAGCCGGCGCGCTTGCGACGTTTTATACGATACTGGAGGACGAGGCGCACCCGGATCAGCGGCGCGAACTGTTCTGGTATTACAAAGCTGGATTTAACGCAGCCCGATTGTTAGAGGAGGATTCAAAGTGGGAATCTGCCGCGGCTATCTATGATAAGCTAGCTGCGGCCGGAGGCAGCCGAAGCGAAGAGGCTAAAGCGCGTCTCAACAGTCTGCGCTTGGAACATTTTCTTTGGACGGACTGAGCCTTCGCTTCAAAGCGGTTTGGCTGAAAATGTCGGATTCTTGTCCTAAGTTCACTGCGATTAAGCTTGCGTAAAATTGGAAGGGCCTCACAATCACGACATGGAGATTGAACGCAGACTGAGTCGCTCATGCGGCTGGTCGGTTCGATGTGTAGGCGTGGTGCTCGCACTCGCGTATTGCACATCCGCGTTCGCTGCTGACCCGAGCAAGAATGTTGTGGTGCTGCCGGCAACACAACAGCCAGTCACAAAAACCGTAAGGAAAATGTGCTTCGTTGTGGAGGCGGGCTCCCGTATTCCACAGCCTTGCGATCGGCTCGCAGCGATTCCGACTACCGCTAACGCGATGACGATTTACGGCCATCGTCCAGGGAGATAAAAAAACTCTCGAGGATTTTGCCGGTTACTTGGCGTGCTGTGATGTCCGCAGCGCGAGGGTGAGATTACATTTTTGCGTGCCAGGCCATTAGTCCGCGCAGCCGCCGACCGGCCTTTCCGATTGGGTACGGCGCCTTTGTCGATGTAAACGCGTGCGGCCGAATCTAAGTGCGCCGCTCGGACAAGCAGGAGTCGGCTGTCGCAAGTACTGATGCGTCGTCGTTGTCCGTCAGGCCGGCAAGGAAGCCACGAACCCGTCGAAACGATTGACGTAAAAACAGATCGGCGGCGACGTGGTCGGGGGTACCAGCGTCTCCGTTTCGCCGGGCGAACTGAATTTCGCTGTCCTCACGGCTGAGGACACAAGTCGAGGCGAAGAGATCCATCGCGGCGTTCGCGATCCGTTCCTGGACAAGCTGCATGTCGAGAATTGGCTCGCGATAAGCAATCAACGCGCGGTTCACGGAGAAATTAAAACGCCAGATGAGTCGGCCGAGCTGCCGCGCATGCCCGCGGAGCTGCTCGCTTCGTACCGGCACATCCGGCACGCGAATCGTCGCGCCAAGCCGGCTCTTTCCAGCAGCCCACGCTTTGCTCATCCGATCGCGCGACGGTTTCATCATCGTGTCGTAAATTTCCTTGAACTCCATGCCCGGCCCGCGCATACCCACCAGCGCGATAAATGAAGTGAGCACTTCGTTCGCGCCTTCGCCAATCTGGTTGATGCGCGCGTCGCGCAGCATGCGCTCCAGCGGAAGGTCGATGAAGTACGCCGAGCCGCCATAAATCTGGAATACGTCGTTGATGCACTCCCAAAGCCGCTCGGTCGTGAAGACCTTCAGCATGGCGGTTTCCAACATGTAATCTTCCAAGCCGCGGTCAATAAACGCCGCTGTAACCGTCGTCATCGCTTCCATCGCGTAAGCGTCGGCGGCGATACGCGCGATCTTCTTTTTGACCAGATGAAAATTACCGAGCGTTTTGTCGAATTGTTTTCGCGTATTTGCGTGCTGGATCGCCAGTTCCAAACAAGTCTTGGCCGCACCGGTGCAACACGCGCCGAAAGTTGTTCGGCCAAAATCGAGCACCGTCAGCGCGACTTTGAGACCTTTGCCCAGCGGTCCCAGAATGTTTTCCTTCGGAACCTTTACGCCGCGCATCACGAACCGTCCGGTTGCAGTGCCGCGAATTCCCATCTTCGGCATCCGCGCTTCGAGGATTTCAAATCCGGGCATATCCGGTGTAACCAGAAATGCCGTGACCGCAGTTTTGTCCGAGCCCGGTACTGGCGTGCGCGCCATCACGGTGAGCTCATGCGCGATCGCCGCGTTCGTGATGTAACGTTTTTCGCCGTTCAAAACAAAGTGCGAGCCGTCCTCGCTCGGGCGGGCCTGCATCTGCACATTTGCCGCATCCGATCCGGCTTCCTTTTCGGTGAGCGCAAATGCGCCGAGTTGCTCGCCGGTCACTAATTTCGGCAGCCACTTCTGCTTTTGCTCCTGTGTTCCAAACAACAGCAACGCGCGAATCCCGATCGAATGATGCGCGTTTACGAAGACCGACGTTGATGCGCAACGGCGACCGATTTCTTCCAGCACTTTGCAGTTGGCCATTTGCGAAAAACCGCGTCCGCCATATTCCTTCGGCGCCGTCATACCAAGAACGCCGACGCGACCTAGGCCGTCGATCACGCTGCGCGGAATGTCTGCCTGTCGATCGATCTCAGCAGGGTCGAGATGTTCGTCCAAAAATTTGCGGAGTTCGATGAGTGTTTCGTCCAATTCGGCTTTTTGCGCCGCTGGCATACGCGGATACGGCATCACCCAATCCGCTACGAAATGTCCATGGAAAAGCCCCTTCGCGAACCCCAGCGCCTGCGGCCCTGCAAAAAGCAGTTCTTCTGCCTGCTGAATTTCTTTTTGTCGCTGCACGTCGAGTTTGTTCATTCAGTTGAGCCGGCGAAAAGTGGCGACGCACTTTAGCCGTCCGCGTCCACGTGTCCAATCAGGCGTAGCAGCCGCTCGTTGAAAACTCTAGCGTCAGCAACCCGAAAAGCGTGACGCTCAGCTTGCGATGCGGAGCGTCGTCCTCAGCTACATCCCTGACTGGTGCCGCATTCGGTGCAAACGCCGCACGCGCCTGCGCGAATGACCTTGTCGCTGCCGCAAACCGAGCACGTGATTCCCATGAAGATGCTACCGAGTGCGACCATGACTCGGTCGTCATGACCATTACCATTTCCGCCTTGCACAGCCGAGTCAGGATTGTTTGTGATCACGTCAATGACTTGTTTGTCGCTCGTCCGCGCCAAATCCGTGACCGGCCGGTTCAAAGCCTTGTTTTCGATCTCGACAATTTCCTTCAGCGGCAGGTCCGGCTGCGCGCGGCTAGGGGACGTCGCTTCCTTGTAGCCATTGATGAACTGGCACGCCAACCAGCGGAAAACGTAATCGGTAATGCTGGTCGCGTGGCGGATGTCGGGATTTTTTGTGAAGCCGCTCGGCTCGAATCTTTGATACGCAAATTTTTTCACCAGGCTCTCGAGTGGCACGCCGTACTGGAGGGCGATCGAAGTGAGCGTGCCGACAGTATCCATTAAACCGCCGATCGTGCTGCCTTCCTTTGACATAGTGATAAAAAGTTCACCCGGTTGCCCGTCTTCGTATAAGCCGACGGTGATGTAACCTTCGTGACCGGCGATCTCGAACCGGTGAGTCATGGAATTGCGCGTGTCCGGCATACGATGACGAACGGGTTGATCAAGTTGGCTGCGTAACGTTGCCAGTTCTTGTTCCAGCTCTACAATGCGGTTTTGTAGCGCGTCTACCTCGGTCCCGGCGGGAAGGCCGCCGCCACGACTGGTGACTACAGTGCCCATATCTTTCGTTTTGCGTGTATTCAAAGGCGCGGAGCGCTTTGAGCCTTCGCGGTAGATCGCGATCGATTTCAGGCCGAGTCGCCAACCCTCGATGTACGTGTTCATGATGTCGTCCACGTTGGCTCCTTCGGGCATGTTAACAGTCTTCGAGATCGCGCCACTCAGGAATGGCTGCGCCGCCGCCATCATTTTCAGATGCGCCATGTAATGGAGCGCGCGCGCGCCTTTGAACGGTTTGAACGCGCAATCGAAAATCGGCAAGTGCTCAGCTCTCAGACCAGATGAAATTTTGGTTCCGTCGGTATCGGTGACGTCCTCAATTGTGTCGAACGCATCGATGTGCGCAACTATGCGTTCGATCTCCTCCGAGTCATAACCGAGTTTCTCCAGCGCAGCCTTGACGGTTTGGTTCACAATTTTGAGCATCCCGCCGCCGGCCAGCAGCTTGTATTTTACCAATGCTATGTCCGGTTCGATTCCCGTAGTGTCGCAATCCATCAGGAAACTGATCGTCCCGGTCGGCGCCAGCACAGTCACTTGCGCATTGCGGTAGCCGTAACATTTGCCCAGCTCGGCCGCGCTCTCCCAAACTTTTACAGCTTCTTCTTTTAAATGCGCAAACTCTGTCGCATCCGGGATTTCGCGCACTGCACCGCAGTGCAGTTCGATCACTTCCTGCATCGACGGAACATTGTCTTTCGCGACCGGCTTGGGTACGCCGCTGGCGCGCGCATCATGGTAGCCGGGGAACGGCCCGAGCGCTTGCGACATGCGCGCGCTTTGTTCGTACGCTTCGCCGGTCATAATCGCAGTGAGCGCGCCACAAAGCGCCCGGCCTTCGACGCTATCGTAACCGAAGCCGTAACTCATGATTAGTGAGCCGAGGTTCGCATAACCGAGTCCAAGGGTGCGGAAGATATGCGAGTTTTCCGCGATTTCCTTGATCGGGTAGCTTGCATTGTCGACGATGATTTCCTGCGCAGTTATGAAAATGCGTACCGCCGCTTTGAAGCGCTCGACATCAAAATCGCCGTCCGTGGTCTTAAACTTCATCAAATTGAGCGACGCCAGATTGCAGGCCGTGTTGTCGAGGAACAGATACTCCGAGCATGGGTTCGTAGAGTTTTGACGATCGGTGCCCTTGCATGTGTGCCATTTGTGGATCGTTGAATCGAATTGCATCCCTGGATCCCCGCAGATGTGTGTGCCCTCGGCAATTTTCCGTAGCAGCGTGCACGCGTCTTTGCGTTCACAGGGCTTACCATCCGTCACCCGGCGCGTCCACCATTCGCGGCCTTCCAGCGCTGCTTCCATGAATTCGTCGCTGACGCGTACGCTCACGTTTTCGTTCTGATACATTACCGAGCCGTACGCATCGCCGTTGTAACTGCCGCCGTAACCTTGCTCGATCAGCGCCCACGCTTTTTTCTCTTCCTTTTGCTTGGCGTCGATGAACTCTTCAATATCCGGGTGCCAATCCTTAAGCGTGTTCATCTTCGCCGCGCGGCGCGTTTTGCCGCCGCTTTTCACCACATTCGCTACCTGATCGTAAACCTTCAGGAACGAGAGCGGTCCGCTGGGCTTGCCGCCACCGCTTAGTTTTTCTCTTGTCGATCTTAGCGAAGAAAGATCGGTTCCGGTGCCGCTGCCGTACTTGAAAAGCATGGCCTCGCTCATGGCCAGCCGCATGATGTCTTCCATAGTATCGTTCACACTCTGGATGAAGCAGGCGCTGCCCTGCGGATATTCGTATTGCGATGGAGCGCGTTGGGCTTTGCTGGTCGCGCGATTGTAGAAATAATTCCCGGCGCCGCCGTCCTTGCCGACGCCGTATTGATGATACAATCCAACATTGAACCAGACCGGCGAGTTAAACGCGCCGTGCTGGTTTAAACACAGCCAGGTCAGTTCGTCGTAGAAAATTTCCGCAGCTTCTTCATCTGCAAAGTAGCCATCCGCAATTCCGCAGTCGGTGATCGTGCGCGTGACTCGATGAATCAGTTGCCGCACCGAGGTTTCTCTTCCACCTTTGTACGGATCAGTCCCGTTGGCGATGTCGCCATAAAAATATTTCGACACCGCGATTTTGGTCGCGAGCGCGCTCCAGCTTTTTGGGATTTCGATGTCTTCCTGTTTGAAGATGACCTTGCCGCTGTCGTCATTGATTTCCGCAGTGCGCCGCTCCCATTCGATCTGATCGAACGGCGCGACGGCAGCATCGCTGAACACGCGCTCAAACCGTAGCCCGACATTTTTCGTCTTCTCGGACCTGGTCTTGCGATGTTCACTGGGTTTAGGCGATCGTTTAAGCGAGGCGGGCGGAATTCCGGGTTTTAGTTGAATCATGGCGGTGAGGGAGGGTTGAGGGTTCGAATAAGGTGCGAATACTCTGTGAATACCGGTCAACAACAAGTAATAGCGTGGCTGTCCGGTGGATATACAACATGCAGTAACTTAGAAGGGCTTGGCAAGCTTAAAATTGTAACATTTTTCGGCGCCACTGAGGCGGATCGGCTGACGAACGGCGCAAACGTCCAACGCTCAACTCCGAACGTCCAATTTCAAAATGGGATTGCGTTCGACGTTGGATGTTGGACGTTGGGCGTTCGACGTTTTCTGCTGCCTTTGAGGAAGGGTGGCTGAGTCCGGTTTAAGGCACTCGACTCGAAATCGAGCGTGGGGAAACCCACCGTGGGTTCGAATCCCACCCCTTCCGCGCCTTTATCTTGAAATTGGAGGCCCGGCAAACCGCTAGTTTTGTTCAGACAAGATCGGCAATTAGCGGCGTCTTAATCATATGATCGTCTGAATACCGGCAAAGGGATGAAAACAGAGTTGCATCCCGTTTGTTCAACGGCAGCTTCCTCACTTCATCGTTTTTTTCTATGAATCTATTCTTTCGGTTTTCTGTTCTTTTGTCTTTAACCGCGGTTAGTCTGATGTCAGTCGAAGCTGTCTCCGCGCAAAACTTACCAGATACGACTCGTCTGTTGCGTTTCCCAACAACCAACGGGACGCAGATCGTTTTCTGTTACGGAGGCGAGCTCTACACCGTCGGCAAAGACGGCGGCACGGCGCGCCGCCTGACGAGTGGACCCGGCTACACTTCGTTTGCGCGCTTCTCGCCTGACGGAACGCAGATCGCGTTCACTTCGCAGTACGACGGCAATACAGAGGTTTATGTAATGCCGGCTGAAGGCGGCACGCCGAAACGCCTGACGACTTCAGCCACGCTCGGCCGTGACGACGTTTCCGACCGTATGGGGCCGAACAACATCGTGATGGCGTGGGAAAACACTAAGCCAGTTGTGGTTTTTCGTTCGCGTATGAAATCGTTTAACGATTTTATCGGCTCACTGTTCGCGGTTGGGCTCGATGCCGAATTGCCGCAGCAGTTGCCGTTGCCTCGCGGCGGATTCGTTTCCTTTTCGCCCGACGATTCAAAGATGGCATTCAACCGCGTCTTCCGGGAATTCCGCACATGGAAACATTATCGCGGCGGCATGGCGGATGACATCTGGATTTACGATTTCAAAACCGGCGCCACGGACAACCTGACGAACGATCCCGCTCAAGACATCTGCCCTATGTGGGGACCTGACAATAAGATCTATTTCATCTCTGATCGCGACAACCGCATGAATTTGTTCGTTGTGGATCTCGCAACGAAAGAAACCAAGCAACTCACGCACTTCACCGATTTCGACATTAAGTTTCCGTCTATTGGCAAAAACTCGATCGTCTTCGAACAAGCGGGGTACATCTGGCGTTACGATCTTGCCAGTGGACAGGCCGCGCCCGTGCCGATCGAGGTCAAAGAAGATTTCGACAGCGGTCGTGGCGGGTTGGTCGATGCATCGAAGCATCTCGAATCGGTGAATCTCGCGCCTGATGGCGAGCGCACGATCGCCGTCGCTCGCGGCGACCTTTTCTCAGTGCCTGCAAAGAACGGCACGCCGCGCAACTTGAGCAAAACTTCAAGCGCACATGAACGGGATGCGGTTTGGTCGCCGGATGGAAAATGGATCGCCTACAACTCAGACGGCACCGGCGAGAACGAGCTGTATGTGCGCCCGCAAGACGGCAAAGGCGAACCTCAACAGATCACGAGCGGAGCCGACACTTATTACTACGCGCCGAAATGGTCGCCCGACAGCAAGAAGCTGCTTTGGAGCGACCGGTTGCAGCGCCTGCGCTATGTCGATGTGACAACCAAAGCCGTCACGCAGGTCGATCAGGACAAATACGGTGAGATCCAGGGTTATAACTGGTCGCCAGACAGTCAGTGGATCACCTGGGCGCAGCCGGAACAAAATGATATGCCGCGCGTTTACCTCTACTCCCTCGCGAACAAACAGAAGACGGCAGTGACCGATACATGGTACGGATCGGGCGACCCGGTCTTCAGCGATGACGGTAAATATTTACTGCTCAGCTCAGCGCGCGATTTCAAACCCACTTTCGGCGACGAAGAATTCGCGAACGTCTATCGTGACATGGAGCGCGTTTATCTCGTTACCCTCGCGAAGGACACGGCAAACCCGCTCGCGCCGAAAAGTGATGAAGTCGGCAAGGCGGAGGAAAAACGCAAAAAAGAAAAGGCAAAGGAAGCTGAAGAAAAAAAGCCGGAGGCGAGCGCCACGCCGACTGAAAAAGCAAAGAAGCCCGTCGTAGTGAAAGTCGATACGGACGAAATCCAGAACCGCATTCTCGGCCTCGAAATCGCTCCAGGAAACTATCGCAACATCCGGATGCTCGATGACAATCGCATCTTCTATCTCCGCCGTACCGCCGCTGATGAAGTGGGCGAAGAGGAAGAAAATCTATTCAGTGAGAAAGACAAGAAATCACACCTTTGCGTTTACAACGTGGATGACCGTAAGGAAACCGTGCTAGGGGACGCCAACGATTACGAGATCACTTTCGACGGCAAAAAGATGCTGGTGAAAACTAAAAAAGATTACGCGATCATCGATGTGCCGAAGGACAAGCTCGAGACCAAGGATCACGAGCACAAGATTGAAAGCCTGGACATGCAGTTGGATCGGCATGCCGAGTGGCGCCAAATCTATTTCGAATGTTGGCGGCAAATGCGCGACTTCTTTTTCTCGCCGACGATGAATGACATTGATTGGAATGCGATGCGCGACAAGTACGCTGCACTGCTGCCGTTCGTGAATCATCGCAACGATCTTACGTATTTATTGGGTGAGCTAATTGGTGAATTGAACAATGGCCATGCCTACGTCGGGGGCGGCGAACGCCCGGACACACCGCGCATAAAGCTGGGCCTCCTCGGCGCGGAGTTTTCCCGCGACCCTGCCACGCGGGCGTACCGGGTCGAACGGATTTTGCCCGGAGAAAATTGGAACAAACACACGCGCTCGCCGCTTAGTGACGTGGGCGTGAACGTGAAACCGGGCGAGTACATTCTTGCGATCAACAACACGCCAGTCTCGAGCTTGCCGAACCTTTATGACGCGCTTATCGGCACTGCCGGTAAACAAGTCATCCTGCGCGTGAATTCCAAACCGAACGATGACGGCGCGCGCGACGTGACGGTTGTGCCCACTGACAACGAACCGCCGCTTTACTACCTCGACTGGGTGCAAAAGAACATCGATTACGTCACCAGGAAAACAGGCGGCGACGTCGGGTATCTGCACATTCCCGACATGGGCCAGCCCGGCTTGAACGAGTTCACGAAGCTTTACTTTCCGCAAATCCGCAAGCGCGCGCTCATCGTCGATGTTCGCGGCAACGGCGGCGGCTTTGTGTCGCCGCTGGTGATCGAACGATTGCGCCGAGCCTTGGTAATGGTCGGGATGGGCCGGAACGGCATGCCGCAAACAGACCCGCCGCAAACGTTTGTCGGCCCTATGGTGACGTTGACCAATGAATTCTCAGCGTCAGACGGCGATATTTTCCCGTATCGTTTTAAGACGCTCGGCCTCGGCAAGCTCATCGGCAAACGCACCTGGGGTGGCGTCATCGGCATTCGCGAATCGCTGCCGCTCGTTGACGGCGGCCAATTTTTCAAACCCGAATTCGCGCCCTACTCAGTAGACGGCAAACAATGGATCATCGAAGGCCGCGGAGTCGATCCCGACATCGTCGTCGATAATGATCCCGGGAAAGAGTTCAAAGGCGAAGATCAGCAGCTCGACCGCGCGCTACAAGAAATCCAGGACGAATTGAAGACCAAGCGATATGATCTGCCTCCAATCCCACCGTACCCAAATCGGAACCCGGCGAAGAGTAGCTAAACCCAGCGCTTCATAGCACGGGGGTGAATTCAACCCGCCCCAGGAATGCGCGACCAGCACGTAGGGACCCGGAATTTTGGCTGACGTCAACAAGGCGTGCAGATCCGTCATCCCGTTGGCGGCCGTGATCGACTGGGCCACGGCAGACGAGCGGCTTAGCTTTCTTTAGCCATTGCCGTTTTGCCGACTTTGCGCGAGACCATTCAAAGCGTGCTGGCTGTGGTGATGGGTGACATCGGCGGTGGTGAAATGGAAAAAGTAATGCATAGTTTTCCTTACGACATGCAGTCGCTATTTCCCGCGCTTGCTGCAGCAACAACTTAAGGCGGCGCGGTTTGCCGCATGGAACGCGCTTTTCCAAATCGAACAGAAGCCGGCCGGCAACTGGCGGAGAAGCTCGATAAGTATGCGGGGCGCGACGATGTGATTGTGCTTGGCGTGCCTCGGGGCGGCGTCCCTGTTGCTTACGAGGTGGCAAAACGCCTGCGCGCACCGCTCGACGTTTTCATCGTGCGCAAACTCGGCGTTCCCGGTTTTGAAGAACTGGCTGCCGGCGCGATTGCCTCAGGTGGCGTGCGCGTTTTGAACCAGGATGTCATGCGCGCGATACCATATGCAGATGAGGCGATTGAAGCCGTAACCGGAAGGGAAACAGCCGAATTGGAACGACGCGAACAAATTTATCGCGAAGGACGTCCCCCACCCAAGCTGCACGATCGCATTGTCATTCTGGTCGATGATGGGCTGGCAACCGGTGCAACCATGCGTGCAGCAGTGAAGGCGCTGCGACAACGCGGCGCCGCAAGAATTGTCGTAGCGGTGCCGGTCGGTCCGCCAGACACTTGCCGCGAGCTCGAAGATGAAGCCGATGAGGCGATCTGTCTGAGCACGCCTCCATTCTTTCAGGCGGTTGGGCAATATTACGAAGATTTCTCGCAGACCAGTGACGAAGACGTGCGCGAGTTACTGAGCAGCGCCGCGGAAGACATGTCTGAGCGAACCCGAATGGATCAACAATGACAGACGCCGTTCGCTTCCCGGTCGGTCGAACCAGCATTTGGGAAGAAGGCGAGTTCCCCGAGACTTATCCATTTATCGTTAATCTTGCTCATGCTCGGTGCCATTTTGTGATTCCGACCGCAGTGGAGGAATCTCTAATTCCAAAAGGCAACAGTTAGAGATGTCTCGACTTTGCTCGACATGACGAAAAGAACAGGAGGAGGAGTACGAGATGAGCGAAGTGGAAATTCAGGCCGGGGGCGCAGTTCTCTGCGGAAACCTGACTATTCCAGAGAACGCCGCTGCGCTTGTTCTTTTCGCGCATGGCAGTGGGAGCAGCCGGCACAGTCCACGCAATCAATTTGTCGCGCGCACGCTAAATGATGCTGGACTCGCTACGCTGCTTTTTGATTTGCTCACGCCAGAGGAGGAAGCAACCGACATACGGACTCGCGAGCATCGATTCAACATCGGTTTGCTTGCGCAACGCCTTGTGCACGCCACAAGATGGACAAAGCGACAAGAGCAAACCCGTTATTTGCGGGTCGGCTATTTCGGCTCGAGCACGGGCGCAGGCGCGGCGTTGGTGGCAGCGGCGGGAATTCCAAAAGACGTCGGCGCCGTGGTTTCACGTGGTGGACGTCCCGATCTCGCCGGCGACGCGCTGTCAAAAGTCCAAGCGCCGACGCTGCTCATCGTCGGCGGCAACGACGACATCGTCATCGAACTAAACGAGATGCCGCGCGACCAGATGCGTTGCGAAGTCGAGCTGGAGATCGTCCCCGGCGCGACGCATCTTTTTGAGGAACCGGGTGCACTCGGAAAAGTCGCCAAGCTCGCAAGTGATTGGTTTGTTTCTCATCTCAGCGACAAGACTGCGTCGAGCCGAGAATGACGAAGGTCGAACGAAGTCCGAATGTTCAAATAACGAACGCGGGCGGGCGAGTTTCCTGATTCGGATTTCGTCATTCCTTCGTCATTAGGCATTGGTCATTTGTCATTCTTTATATGTCACAACCCGTCCCCACAAGCTCTTCGTTCCCCAAATGCCGGCACGCAGACATTCCAATTGCACGATCTGGCTGTGATCGATGAAAAGGTTCACGTCTGCGCCGTAGTTTTTGATGTACCAGGCGAACACATCGGGATCGGCCGCCTCGAACATCAGCTTTTCCGTGCCGATCTCGTCAATGAATTTTGCGGGTACGTCGGTGCGCCAGGGATCGACGTTCTCGGTGATGCCTTCGCTCTCGATCATGATAATCTCTGCACCCGCTTCGAGAAATCGCTTTGCCTGCGCAATCGCCCAGTTTGGATCGCGCGTGCCTTCCGCTTGCAACTCGGCGGCCGCTGTTGCGCCGCCCGCGCCAAATTGAATTCCAACTTCCGGTTTCGCTTTCAATCCGGATTTCCGCACTAATTCAATGACCCGCAGCCAATCATCGCTCGAGATGGAGACGAACCCCGCTGAGATCTCGATGATGTCGAACCCAAGCGTTTTACATTCGGCGACGTACTGCCGCACAGCGCCGCCTCCCTGGACAAGCACTCGCTCGATGAAGCCACCCGTGGAGACGAGCACATCATGTTTATGGCAGACCTCGATGATACCTTGCACGGCTCGCTCAGGCATGAGTGTAAACGAGCCGCCGGCGAACTTTAGTGAGTCGACATAGCCACCCATCATCTCTAACAAATCTTCGAGATAGTGTCGGCCGACTACGGAGTAATACGGGCCGCGGATTTCCGTTAGCCCGCGCTTGCGCGGTTTAGCTTCGCGCTCGTTGACGTTCAGAAACGGAAAACTGCGCTCGGGCTGCTTTGATTTCATTTGTTCCTTAATCTAAGCAACGTAGCGAGAAGTGCAGATGGTCGTCCACTGCCCGCTCGGTGATGAACTGAAACACGTCGGGGCGGTTGTTTTGAAGTGCAGCGATCTGTGCCCGGGGCGCTGACTCCAGCAGCCGCGGCCAGCCAGCGCATCTACAGCTATGCCGGCAACACAGTCGATAGAGTGAGCTCGCTATCGATGGTTTGCTCGGACACATTTTCTACAGTCGCGCCGACTTTTGATCCGTCTCGATCAACTATCCAGACCTGCTGGCCTTGTTCGAATGGGCCACGGGCCATCACCTTGAGTAAAACGCCCTCTTCCGTGGCCGGATTGTCGAGCACGTCGATACAGATCGCTTCGGTCTCTCCGAAATCCGCCAGCAACGTCAGATTGTCATCAACTTTTGGCCTTTGCATGAACCCCGAATGCCTGTTCCCGCTAGAAGTATTCGACGCTCGCTCCTTTGCTGAGTGTGTCAGCGCCTGCAAACGCTGTTCAAAGTGTTTCGACCAATTCGCGCGGCTGCGCGACGTGGGGCTTTGCCTTGTCGCGTTTGAGAACGCGATACAAGAACCAGACAATGAAACAGTTGGCCAGCAGGATGAGCGCACTCACCAAACCCGGCCGATGCCAAAGATGGCGGACCTCAATCGGGATTAGCCCAGCGGTCGCGAAAATCATGAGTAACTCTGCCCAGCGCTGTTCCATATACACTCCGATTCCTTCGGTAAAAAGAACTGCCGTATAAAAGAGCGCCAAAAGACCGGTGGCACGCAGCGTGCCGCCTGCAAGCACCGCTTGCAGTTTGTGGAGCAAATAGGCGACCCCCTTGCTGTGCTCCAGCAAGATTTCATCCGCGGTCCAATCCGAAATGGCATCCATCCAACGGGTGCGCGCGTTTAGGAAAAGCAGTGAAACACCAAGCACCAGCAACAGCACGCCTTTACCGATTTTGAAGAGCGCGATCAGCTTAAGATAGCGATGGCGACGCGGTTCCTGCAAAATGGCAGGTTCGTGCGCCGGCTTACTCACTCCTCAACCCTTCGCCGAAACTTGGTCATTACGCAATGCTCTGACTCTCCCGGCAGCAAATTTCCAGCTTGTTACCGTCCGGGTCCTCAAAGAAAAACGCGTAGTAGCCGGGACTGTAATCGGCACAGATTTCAGGTCCTTCAAGGGTCTTGCCGCCGGCTTCGCGGACCAACTCTGCCAGTCGGTCTACTTCTTCGCGTGTATCCGCCCAAAACGCGATGCGCGTGCCGTTCGGCCGATGGTTCTTGTCCTCTTGGACACAAAAAAACTCCGACGGCCTGCCGCTACCGCCAGCATAAAAAGTATAGAAATCTTCGCCCGGGCTTTCGTGAACAAATCCAAGCTGCGGCAGAAATTTTCCGTAGAATTTTCTTGCTACCTCCATGTCTTTCACCCGCAAATTGATGTGATCAAGGCACCGTGTTTTCATTTTGTGATTCTCAATTGATTCGCGGAGCAATTCAATCGTCTGTTATCTTGTTAGCGCCAAAGGCGCTGCGTCATATTCGAGTCTGGGGCAACGCCCCAGGCTGCAATTTCTCCCAGTAAGTAAGCGCTGAAGGCGCGCTTCAATTCGGTGGATGCTTTTTCGATTCCAATCAAACTGGTTTCGGCCGTGAATCGCGCTTTCAACGCTGGCGCTTTTTTGGTGTCACGGCCGGGGCGCTGCCCCAGGCTGAGAGTGAATGTCGCGCCTTTGGCGCTAACTGTTTATATCACGCAAAACTTGTTCTTTTGGAGCCGCAAATTTCGCTAAACACATTTATCGTTTGTGATGCAGGATCTTTTTGCAGAGCAATTGAAGGCGCTCCGCGCGGCTTCACTGGATCGACATCTTAGTGAAATCAGCAGTGCGCAAGGGCCAGAGATTGCGGTAGGGGGCGACCGCCGAGCGCGCCGCCTCATCAACTTTTCCTCGAACGATTACCTTGGGCTTGCGAACGATTCTCGACTACGTGAAGCGGCAAATGCTGCGATTGAGGAATTCGGCGTCGGCGCGGGCGCTTCGCGCCTGGTCAGCGGGACGCAATCGCCACATCTGCGTTTGGAACGCGCGCTGGCTGAATGGAAAGGGACTGAAGCTGCGCTTTGCTTCAGTAGCGGATACGCCGCAGCCCTGGGCACAATTCCGGCATTGGTCACCAGAAATGACGTTGTCTTGCTCGACAAGCTCTGCCACGCTTCGCTCATCGATGGCGCGAAGCTGAGCGGCGCCATCTTGCGCGTTTTTCCACACAGCAATCTCCGCAAACTGGAGAGTCACTTGGAATGGGCTCAGCGCGGACACGCAGGCAGACGGGTTCTAATCGTGACTGAATCTGTCTTTTCGATGGACGGCGATCGCGCGCCGTTGCGCGATCTGGTTCAACTAAAAAAACAGTTCGACGCGCTGCTAATGCTCGATGAAGCGCATGCGGTCGGCGTGATCGCTACGCATGGCCGCGGTCTGGCGGCCGCAGAGAACTTGAGTGACGAGGTCGATGTTCAGATGGGCACGTTGAGTAAGGCGCTCGGCGCAAGCGGCGGCTACATCTGCGGCTCTCACGACCTGATTGAGTGGCTGATTAATCGTGCGCGTTCATTCATTTATTCCACTGCGCCGCCGCCCGCAATCGCCGCGACCGCCCTGGCTGCTGTGAATTTTCTTTCGTCTCCAGAAGGAGAAGAACGAAGGCTTGTGCTTTGGGAAAGAATCAGATTGATACGCAAACTCCTGTCACCTCTCGCATCTCACGTCTCACCTGACGAAAACTCCGGCAGCGCGATTTTCCCGTGGATCGTCGGGGACGAACAAGCAGCGCTCGATTTGGCGAGCACGCTAAAACGCGAAGGATTTCTCGTTCCAGCAATTCGGTATCCGACCGTCGCCAAAGGTTCCGCGCGTTTGCGTATTACCCTCACTGCATCACACGAAGAAGATCAAATCCGAGCGCTCTGTGAAGCAATTAAACGACTCAGCGCAGCCTCGTAATCAAGGGTTTGGAGTTCCGCCTTCAGGCGGCTCGGGTTTGCACGCCGGGCGAAACCGCATCAATGCGGAACTCCGAACCGCGTCACCCCATGCACACCTCCAAGTTTCTACTTCGCCAGAAACCGTTCCAAAATCGGCTTGAGCTTCTCGACTGTTTCTTTGGGCCAGAGCTTTTGTTCGGTAACGAGCGCTGTGTCCAACGCGGAATGTTCGGGCCAGTTCGGCTCTGTCGGAATTCGCGGGATCAGATCCACAATGACTTTCCTCGCCGTCTCTGCATTGGCCATCAAATGGCTGAGAACGATCTCCGCCGACACAGGTTCTTCTTCGATTTTCCAGCAATCGTAATCAGTGATCATGGCCATTGTCGCGAACGCAATCTCCGCTTCGCGAGCCAACTTTGCTTCTGGAAGATTCGTCATCGCGATCACGTCGAAGCCGTTGCGATGATTAAATTCCGATTCCGCGCGCGTGGAAAACGCGGGGCCGTCCATGTTCACGTAAACGCCGCCATTGTGAACCGTAACTCCTAGAGACCTGGCTGATTCTACCACTAGATTGCGCAGATTTGCGCTGATCGGCTCAGCGAATCCGACGTGCGCCGCGATGCCGTCGCCGAAGAAAGTATGAGCCGCGCGTTGGCTGGTCCGATCATAAAACTGAGAGGGTAAAACAACATTGCGCGGCGCATATTTTTCCTGCAAGCTGCCAACCGCCGCCACGGAGATGATCCAGCGAACGTTCAACCAGCGCAGCGCATAGATATTGGCTCGGTAATTTATTTCGTGCGGCAAAATCCGATGACCCCGGCCGTGCCGTGGCAAAAAATAAACCTGGCGCCCGCTTAATTTTCCGCCAACGAGCGTATCCGACGGGGATCCAAATGGTGTCTCGACCATGTGTTCAGTCGGGTCGCGTAGTTCCTCGATCTGGTACAGTCCGCTGCCACCGATGATTCCAATTGCTGGAGTTTGTTCATTCATGTGCGCTGCTGATCTACCCTAAATATCGACGCGACGAAAACTGGATAATTTGGAAGTGCGCGGACACGTCCGCGCTTTCAAAGCGGCGACATGTCGCCGCAGTCCAAATCGGCTCACTGGACAACGTGGCAAATACCGCGTCTCCGTGTATCGTTTTCGCCCGTCCATGCCGAAATTTTTTATCAAGACTTACGGTTGCCAGATGAACGAGCGCGACTCGGAACAGGTCGCGCATTCGCTCATGGCGCGAGGGTACGAGCGGGTCTCAAAAGAATCAGAAGCCGACGTCGTGCTCCTGAACACGTGCAGTGTGCGCGATATGGCTGATCAGAAGGCGCTGGGGAAAATGGGAATGCTGGGGCGATTGGCCAAGGAGCGGCCGCACGTTGTGTTCGGGTTTCTCGGCTGCATGGCCCAGGCTCGCGGTGGCGAACTGCTGAAAGGACTGCCGCACGTCGATCTTGTGGTCGGAACGCAAAAATTTCACCGGGTCGGGGATTACGTGGAGGAATTAGTCGCGAGGAAAGTGGCGCAGCCGGTGGTCGCGTCCTACCAGCTTTCGAATCGCGCGATGGACGATTTGCGGTTTTCGATCGTAGACGTCGCTGAAGAGGCCGGTTCGCAATCGACAATCCGCGAACAACAACTCGCGTCGCGGCAGGCGACGGCATTTGTCTCAATTATGCAGGGGTGCAATATGCACTGCACATTCTGCATTGTTCCGCAGACACGCGGCATGGAGCGCAGCCGCTCTATCAGCGACATTGTGAGCGAAGTGCGCGATCTGGTTTCGCGTGGCGTTAAAGAGATCACGCTGCTCGGGCAAATCGTGAATCTTTATGGCCGCCACCAATTCCCAAAGGTCGACAATAAATCGCCGTTCGTGCAGTTACTGGCAGCCGTTCATGAGGTGGAAGGCCTCGAGCGATTGCGGTTCACTTCGCCCCATCCGATCGGTTTCCGCGACGATTTAGTCCATGCGATTTCCAGTTTGCCGAAACTCGCGGAGCACGTTCATCTGCCATTGCAATCTGGATCGAACAAAATGCTCAAGGCGATGCACCGCGCGTACACGGCAGAAAAATACGTTGATCTTGTCCGGCGACTTCGGCGGGCGCGTGATGGCATGGCGATTACGACCGACATCATCGTCGGATTTCCCGGTGAGACAGAAGACGATCACAAGCAGACGCGCGATTTAGTCGAGGAAATCCAGTTTGATAACGCGTTTGTTTTTCGCTATTCGCCGCGGCGCGATACTCCAGCCGCGGGAATGCCGGATCAAATCGACGAACGCACTAAGGAAGAGCGCAATCACGATTTGCTCCAAGTCGTAAACGAATCAAATCGTCGGAGTCTCGAACGCCTGGTCGGAAGCGACGTAGAAGTTCTCTGCGAAGGACCGAGCAAAACAAACCCGGCCCGCCTTATGGGGCGAACACGCACCAACAAAATTGTGGTGTTTCCGCCTTCGCCAAAGTTGCCGCGCATAAGCGAAGCCGATGATGAGCTTGTTGGAGAGCTTGTCGACATCCGTATCGAGCGCGCCAACGGATTCAGCCTCTACGGCAGATCGATCTTGAGAGCGGACGCCACTTTTTCAGTTGCGTCCGCGACATCGAAAGTTCAAGGTTCGCCCGCCGTGCGTCGGCCCGAATTCGCCGTGCCGGACTTGCGCGACCAGTGATTTACGATCTCTCCTTGCACACCGCCGCAACCATAGCGGGCGCATTTCTCGTGTTAATCGGTCTGCTCGGACTGTTGAAGCCGGACTTCGCGAGTGTCGTACAGCGGTTTCCGCGTTCTAAGACTGCGGGAGTTATTCTGCTCACCATCTGTCTCGCTTGGACGTTTTGGCTGGTCGCTACGATTCAGATGGGCGAATTCTCCGGTTTCCGGCGCCCACTGCTCATTGCATTGCCAATCGGTTACGTGCTCGTGCTGCGTTTTGTGGACGAATTTCTCGCGGTACGCGCCCTTGGAATTCTGTGTTTGCTTGCGGCGGAGCCGCTGCTCGATGCAGCCTTTCTGCGCTACGAAACGAGCCGATTGCTGATAACGGTGTTCGCTTATCTGCTGATTATTGCCGGGCTGTTTTGGGTTGCGGTCCCGTATGTCCTTCGCGATCAAATCAATTGGAGCGCGCGTAGCGTCTTTCGCTGGCGCTGTTTGCACGCTATCGCCTTAATCTATGGCGGTGTGATTCTCACGTTAGCGTTTACGCAATATTAGGGGAAGCGCATGCTTCCAGCGTGCACTCCCTATGCGCGGGCAACCTATGAATCGCATTCTGGTGATCCGCGGCGGCGCGATCGGCGATTTCATTCTCACGCTACCGGCGCTCAAGGCCCTGCGCGACGCCCATCCGCACGCATACATCGAGTTTCTTGGTTACAAGCACATCGCGGTGCTAGTGGAGAATCGGTTTTACGCGCAGGCGGTGCGCTCGATCGAATACGGGCCGCTCTCGAGCTTCTTCGCCAAGAATTCAGAATTGCCAGCGGAATTGGCGAATTATTTCGCCAGTTTCGATCTGATCATTAGCTACTTGTATGATCCGGACCGAATCTTTGAAAACAACCTGCGCCGCTGTGGCATTGAAAATTTGATTTGCGGGCCGGCCAGGATCGTCGAAGGCGGTGGTCATGCCGCGCGCCAGCTTGCGCG
>Ga0137403_10000391_pt1 | contig 56017 bp, 35 predicted proteins | sample CZOMad2_1_16fung_FD_122057 | JGI IMG/M metagenome (GOLD analysis project Ga0137403, IMG submission 122057) | Vadose zone soil fungal communities from Angelo Coast Range Reserve, California, USA - CZOMad2_1_16fungal (Hybrid Assembly) | ecosystem: Environmental > Terrestrial > Soil > Vadose zone...
GCCTGTCGCTCAATGTCCCGCGCAATCGTTCTTGATCCCGCCCACAGCACCAGTGCCAGGCCCAATGAAAATACGGGAATCACAAACAGCGCCTGCTGCAAGCCAGTCGCCTTAAACGCTTCGGTGATCGTGGATGAACCAGATGCCAGAGCAGCGTGGCGCGCCAAACGGTCACTCAGCTTGCCAATCGCATACGGGCCGAAGGAAGCGCCGCCCAGATACATCACCAGAAAGTAAATCGCCATGGTGGTGCTGCGCAACGCGGGAGCGACAATGTCCTGAATGGAAGCGTAGACCAGGCCGTAATACATATTGAGCGCGCCGTAGGCCAAGGCCAGCAAGGGCACGACCCATAGTAGCGCGCCGAAGCCCTGATAAAGGCCCAGGTAAAATAGCGGCGCAGCCACCAGCGCGCCTACGGCAGCAATCAGCATGCGACCGTTAGGGCGGCGTGCAATGGAGTCACCCCAAAATCCGCCCAAGACGCCGCCCAGCAAACCGCCTACGGCGTAGATCACGCCCGTCGCGATGCCGGCGCGGCCCACTTTCAAATGATGAACGCGCTGCAGAAATGCGGGTAGGAACGTGCCAATGGCGTAGAGGTTGAAATTCACCAGGGCGCCAGAAGCTATGATCCAGCGAAAGGTAGGAACCCGAAGCACTTCCCAAATGGAGCCATGGGCAGGAGAGCTGGTCTTTTCCGCGGCTCCTCGCTCCGGTTCTTTGAGAAGCAGAATCACGGGCGCCAGCAGCAGAGCCGGAATCGCCGCTGCGATCATGGCCCGTCGCCACCCGAAGGCTTGGGCAATCGGGCCGCTAAAAAAGAAGCTCAGCGCTCCGCCCACCGGTACGCCCAGCATGAACAATGCGAGCGGTTTTGCGCGGCGTTCCCGAGGATAGAGGTCGCCGATCCAACTGGTGGCGGCCGGAGCGCACGCGGCCTCACCCACGCCCAAGCCGAGCCGCGAGAAGATCAGCATGGGTAAAGTTGTCGCCCAAGCCGCCAAGCCTGTCAGCGTGCCCCAAACCACCACGCCTCCGGCCAGCAATTTCTTGCGGCTGCTTTTGTCGGCAAGCCAGCCCAGCGGGAGTCCAATGATCGCGTACAGAACAGTGAAAGCCGTGCCGATCCAGCCGAGTTGGGTATCGTTCAGCCCAAACTCTTTGCGCAATGGTTCGGCCAGCGCGCCGCCGACATGACGGTCATAAAAATTGACGATGTTGACGACCACCAGAATGATGAGTGAGACGGTCGCGGCCCTGGTCCGCAACGGAGCGGTGGCAACGGTGGCTTTCATGCCCGCACATACTAACAGAACGCCATCAGGCACACCCGCGCCGCCGGGCGAAGCCCGTCTTGTGAGCAAAAACTCAGGCTGGTGCATTCTCTTGCTCCAGCTTGAGCCGGGAAAGTCTGGCCGGCTCGAAATTAGGATCTAGGCCGCAGGCTTCCACCATGTAAGCAAGCGCCTCAGCAGAGCGGCCCAGCCCCAGGGCGCACAGGCCCAGGTTGTAGCTTGTCGCCGCGGACCCTCCGAAGATCTGTTGTGACGCCTTGAACATGGCGAGCGCGTCTTCATAAAAACGCAGTTCGAGCAGAATGACGCCACAGTAAAACGCAATAATGTTTTCACTGGGATGAATCGGATAGTGATTGGCCCAGGTGCTTATGACCGCAACGCGCAGATCGACTCGTTCACGCAATACCGTCCGCAGCTGCCGCGCCAGTACCGGGAACAACCGCACCAGGGCCACCGGGTCCCAATGGCCTAGCCTTAATACTGACAGTATCTGCGGTACAGACATTTCTTCCATGTGCGCGTTGAGCCAGGCCAGCAGGGTGAATAGATCATCCGGGCCAAACGAGGCTTGCACGTCCTGATAGGCAGCTTGGGTCGCGGGAAACTGATCGCCCGACGCTCCTTGAACGAAGGCACAGATATTCAGGTTGGAAGAATGCTTGCTTGGCAACAGCGCCTGCCCGCCCATGGACTTGAAGTATTTGCCGATGGCGTCAAAATTTACTGTCTGGGAAAAACAGTGTTCGCCATGGAACTCGATCACCGGCGGGCCCTGGGAAAATGGTAGATCGTCTTCATGAACGAACCCTTTGTCGGCGGCCAGGACGAGCATTCTGCCGTCCGTGCATCGGCCGAGTTCTTGCAGGGTCTTGAGCGTAGCGGAGGGAAAGAGCACGGTGGCAGAGGATAAATGGCTGCGATAGGCCTCCAATATGTCATTCCAGGATTGTTCCGGATAACGATCCGACGGCACACTGGCGTTCTTGTAGGAAAACTGCAAGCGTGACAGGGCTTCTGTTCCGCTATCTCCGGGACTGCCTACAGGCTTCATGGTCGTTACCAGCGCCTCAAAGATCTGCCCTTCATGCATGACATAAGCGTCCTGGGGAAGACTATCGAAGGCATAGTTGGCGATCAGCACCAGAGGGCCATGCGTCGACGCGGATGCCTCTGAAGTTTTTGCGCTGGCAAAACGACACTTGATTTCGTCGCCGGCCTGAAGAAATTCAAACTCCAAGATTCCAGACTCGACAAATTCCGCCAAGTAAGGATTCGTACGCCACGCCTGAATCAAGTTTTCCGAGCAGTCGGTCATGCAGTAGCGCACGGTGTCCAAGGCAATGTCCTGCGCGCGCATCAGCGCCGTCAGGCGTCCCACCGACCAGGACAACTCCGATTCGGAGATGCGCCTTCGCACCCCTTCCACGAAATCGAGCCTGTTGAGCAGATTGCTCCACAGCGTGATCGAGCTTAACTCATCCACTTTGAGAATCCCCGGGGAATCGTCCGACGCAGCCGCTCCCGCAGCCTGCTCCTCCAGCCATCGATTAAGGCGGTTCGCCAATCCCCGATGTAAACCTCTTAGCCTGTTTGCCGCCTGAGCAATGCGTTTGTAGTGTTGTCGTTCGAATTCCATATCAAGAACTTCGGCTACGCGGCGCAAGTCTTCGCGATCCAGCGGGCAAAGGACAAGCCCTTTGAGCCAAAGAGTCAATGTTAAAGGTGACTCGAGCCGGCTCCCGCGATCATTGATTCTAGAAAGTAAGCCTCGCGGATCTCTCGACCCACTCTTTTGAAATTCGGCTATCGCGGGCGTTTCGCTCTGCCAGAGTTCGTATGCGAGCCGGAGATCTTCCTGCCACCGCCGAATGAGCGCGAGATGAAGTTCGATAGAAGGGTGTTTATGAACGCGAGAAATTATTAGATCGTACAAACTTTGACGGTGCTGACCTTGAATGACAACAACTTGGTCATTATCTTTGAGAGAACGAACGTATCGCGGCTCAATCTGCAGTCCGTGAAGACCACTAGTCACAACGTTAATTCTATCGTCCAACGCAAAGAAACCGGACCATCCCTGGTCGAACATGATCTTCAACGCCTCCCCGCACACCATGTCCTGCGGGTCGTCAGCCATTGGCCTGACAACACCTTCAAACTCATCCTTAAGCGAGACCTCCTCAATTGTGTCTTCGTCCTGAAACAACAGGGCAATTTCCCGTTCAGCCCCCTTCGGTTGCCATAGCGCCTCGGCGATTGCTACTTTGGTTTTTTCTGCACTTTCAGCATTCATCTCGATCGGATCGGTCACAGTTATCCGCGCAATAGATCGCGGCAGGCTTGACGGTGGACCGATCGCCATAATGTCACTCAACACCATTGCATCCTTCGGTAGATCTGCGCAGAGTTGAGATGACCAATCAATCTGACGACGGGTAAAAGAGGTTCGTTGATGAGGGTACATAATTACGTCGGCTTTGTCCTGAAGGAATACAGGCATAAGTTTGGAAGTCATAGTTGGAGTGGGAAGCCCAGCCAGGATAGGATGCCACTTCAGCGTCACCGGCGGCATCATAGGATCTTCGTCGCTAGCCGCGTTCGGTGACACACATAGCCGGTACACCCATCGGCGCAATTCCCGAAGACTGGTAATCCATATTCCAAATTCCCGCAGATCACTTTCCGTGATGTTATGACGAGCCAGCAGTGCAAAAAGAAACAAGATTTTTCTGCTATCGCTAGAAAAGGTAATTAGCCGTGCCTCATCAACCTCGCTTTCCTCTATGCAAACATTGGACAAAGCATTCCATAATGGACAGCCCGTGGCTTCAAGCTGCTTCAACGCGCGATCGAGCACTGAATCGATTTCCTCTAGCGCCATGTATAGCCGCGGACTGCCAGTAGCACATGCCTCGCGAAATTGAGTGCAGGCAGAGCGAATCTGGGCAATGGACTTCACGCCCCAGAATCGAGGCGCCTCTGCTTCATAGAAATCCAACGGTACGGCTAGGGTCTCTAGAGTTCTCAGGAACCTCCAGTGGACAGTGAGCGCATCTCTCGTGAAACCTCCGACTGCATGATGGCTGGCATTCGCGAGTAATTGAACGGCGTGTTGTAAACTACTACTGTACGAATTGGCATTTGCACCCGACAGGACGACCGCGCATAAACTAGTCGCGTCATGGTTACGCAGGATGGTTTCTGGATCGCCTTCGATCTTTGAGTGGGACGAACAAATCCGGAGCGGCCACCTAAAGACATCACCGACAGCAGCAAAATCGCTAATGTATTCCGCTAAAGGATTCTGCGCCCATGCTATCACTGGAATATTCTTGTCATATGCAGCTCGTAACAAAGGTTGTAACCATGGTAGGGATGGCGAATCGGCGCAGTCGATCGCGATCCAGTTGGGTCTATGTGTTTGGATGATCGTAACGGGGTTCGAGGGTGCGTAAATTGTAGTTACTCTCGGGAGGCCTGACTCTTCCGGCAAGCGAGTAGTTAGTACTTCTGCGTTGCGCCGACCCAAGTCTCTCTGGCCGAAGACATCGGCTAAGTTCAAATCCAGTTTGCGTACCGAGGCACGCTTGAGTTGATCTCGGATTCCGACCATCGAGCCAAAATAGATCACGTTCTCGCCGCTCTCTTGCGCCGTCCGCGAATCCCACCAACTTCGGAGTAGAGTTGTCGCAAATAATAAGGCTGGTCTGTGTGGATGGAGATCCGGCAGGGTGATGAGCAATCGGCGCTTGCGACGCAATGCCGCGGAGGCAAGTCGGGCACAATATTCGTCAAGGCTGTCAGCGGGTTCCGAGGTTCCATCAAACAGCAGCCTGCGGTCGCTCCACAGCCGCCGAAAGAACTCATCATCAGTTGCGGGGAGTGAGGTGAAGGCTGAGTTAAACCAATCGTTCGGCATCGCGTTTCTTCAAACGGTGCAGTGGAGTACAAGCGATAGTTGTGACCCACGTCCGCGTCGACAAGTTAGCGTTCATTCGTCGAAGCCTTCGCAGGAAGTTAATAAGAGACTTAAATCCCTCGTTCTTTGCGTCCAGCTCTGTTAGCTCACTGACGCGCACATGGCGAATGTCCGTGACGCTCACGACTTCCACTCGGGACGTCTCGCTCAAAAGGAGCAAGCCTTCTTTGACCGCCAAGCGGGTCATGCGCGTAATCGTTGTTCTTTGCTGTGACAGAATCTGGCTAAGCCCTTTAGACGAGATCATCATCATTGGAGCTCGAAAACGCACAGATCCTCTACGCAACCCATTCAGGAAGTCTTTACCTGACAAAATTCGGTGTTCCCAAGTGGTCGTTAGCTGAACGACTTGGTCCGGGCGGAGAGCAGCGGAAAAGAGTTCCGGATGAGATGAAGCAACGATCAACACGGCGCCCATTTCACGAGCGGTCTTTTGAAGTCGGTCTGCCACTAGATTAGCAGTTACCTCATCGAGATTGGCGCAGAATTCGTCAGCTAACCAGATATTGCAGCCGCTCGCAATGAGTTGGGCCAGCATAACCCGGTATTGTTGACCATTACTTAATTCGGCGAACCTCTTCAGATATACGAAGGCGTCCGACAACCCCACCAAGCCGAGCAGGTGCAGAGCGTCGCGCACACCACGCCCGCCAAGCAATTCGATCATTGCTCTATCTGAACGGGGGGGGATGAACACGCCAACGTGTGACTTCAAAGGAAGTTTGATCTTTCCGGAAACCCGGCACTGTTTGTTTCCTGAGAAGACTCGCAATAGCGTACTCTTCCCCGAGCCAGAAGGGCCACTAACCAAAACAACTTCACCAGGCTTAATTGCAAACGACAAATCTCGGACAATTGTATGCGCGAATCCTTCTGGCGAAATACCAAACGCCTGTTGAATCGCATGGGTTTTCGACGTGCGCCGCACATTCGATTCATACGTAAGTGCAACCTTCTCAAGGCGAATCGGTTGATTCACTGGGTTTAAGGAGAGGGCAGGCGGTTTCGCACCGTTCATTGGCGCAAGTTCGGTTACACGCTCTAAGAGAAAGGTATGAGCTTCAGGGACCAACCCTTTCAAGTACGTAGGTTTCGGAAGGCTCACAATGCTTTGAAGCAGATTGAAATCGCGAAGTGCCGGTTTCTCTGAAAGCCGCTCAAGTCGCGTTTTGAGATCTTTTTGCGACCAACCTTCTCGCTTAATTAACTTGGCGGCCCGATCCATTCGAGCCACTTGTTGATCGACAATTCCGCAGGATTCCTCTTTCACAATCTCGCCGTCCTTCACGCGCCGGCGATTCGTAAGTAGATAGGTCATGTCCGTCGCAACGCGGCCCAGATTTCCCTCGGTTTCTCCAACGAAGATCATCCCAGCCTTACGGGCAAAAGGTACAAATTTGAGCATGTCGGCCGAGATCTCGAGGAAGTAGGGCTTTAGCCTTGCAATTTGCCATCTGTCTCGTGCGAACTCAGCGGCATGCTTGACAAGAATCTGCCCAACCCCAAGACCCCTAAACTCTGGATACACAACACAACGAGCGATGCGCACAATGAGGTGAATGTAGCGTTGCATTGTGGGCATGTCCCACCGTTTCCATGACTGACCATTCACGGCAAACTCAGAGTCTAAGACAGCGGCACGTGCCTTATTCATGTAAAACGGAGAGGCAAGTTCGATGTAACCAACCACCTTTGGATAAACTGGGTGAAAATTACGCAGAATCAAACGGGCGGTGCGGCCAAAAAGCAAGTGTCCTCTGTAATGATATTGCGTGAGAGCTTGATAGGCTTCAAATTCCTCGGGCTCGGTGATTTCCTTCACCACGAGTTCCAAATCAAGATTCCCAACTGCAATTGTTTCGCAGGCCACGTAGGTAGGCCGAATCTGGGTTAGACCATTCTTACACTTCACCCACACGGTTGGGCCATCCAGAACCACACGGTCACCCTCGGAGACACAAGCTGAGCGAGGGACTAGCAATGACCGCGTAGTCCTCGAGAAAAAAAGCTCCTTTAGGTGTTCACGCCAAATTACCTTCCTGACTACAAGGTGTTTACTGTCGCGTGGGTGTTTGGCAACGACGTCTTGGCTCATTATCTCTGCCTTCGATTGGCCGCATCATATAGGTTGGGTGCGCGACCTGCAACGTAATTGAAACAGGCGCGGAACACGTTCTCTCCGCAAGTATTTTCAGGCACAGCACGTCGGCACACCAACGCCTTGGCCATCTTGGTTGCCTAACACTAGTTAATTGACTATCCGTAAGTCTGAATGATCTTAAAGAGCTTTCCGCTCTTCAGTGGATCAACGGAGTCTGCGTATGCTGAAGCCCAACGCAGCCACCGGGTTCGCGAGTCGTCGGAAGGTACTTCTGCCGAAGCGGACAATGAGCTTTGGCATTCGTCGAGAAATAGTCTGAGGTTTCGGCTCTTCACCCACAACGCGGCCATTGTGTCGAGTTCGTTGCGGCGTTCCTCTTCCGCCCTTCGCCGCCGTTCCAGCTCCTGGCGTTGACGCTCAGCCTCGAGTTGACGACGTTCCTCTTCTTGCCGTTCAAGATTCCTGAGGCGAATCGCCTCGCCAGCCGCAAACATTCCAACGACGATATCATTCAACTGATCTTCCAGCAGTTTGTTTTTCCTGTCCCGCCAATTCTTTTTCGCGATCCAATAATCATCAATCACAAACATTAATTCGCCAGTCGGATCAAACACCCAGTTGTCGAACCCCCAAGGCCCTTTTCGTGGCCCGTCGCTAGGTTCTCGGTTGCGACGTTTGACCTTCTCCCATAGATAAAATGCGACCCGCTCTCCGTTGATCAAACATTGTGTCTTTCGCTCATTGATTTCGATTTTGAAGCCACGCGCCTCCAACGCTATGAGCAAGGCCGACATAATTCTTAAAGCCCTCGGCAACGTTTGCGTTGATACGCTGAGGTTCAGGCATTTACGATCCACGCCGCCACTCCAGCGAGGATACATTCGGCCGTAGGAGTCCGCCTGACCACCTTGGAGCAGCGGTCTTGCCTGTCGCACGAGTGTGTGAGCGCGGCGGAGATCTGTGGGCACCTCAATCTGATTCACTGGAAGACTCTCCTGTCTAATGCGCTCAACCATGAAGGGATCTTTCGGACGTGGATCTGGTCTTGGTCTTTGAGGCGCGATGTAAGCCCGTTCCGGTTCGTTTTTCCGCAACGGTGGCAACCGGGGAACTGTGATTCGCCTACCTACTTCCAGCATTCGCCAGTACCCCCGCGGAGGTCGCGGAACGCGCAGTCTCTTGCAAATCTTCGCGAGGCCCACGTCGGAGATACCAAACTCCTCGGCGAGTACGACGCCGGGTTTGGCCCAGACCAGGCGGTACAGTTCTTCTCTCGTGATTTCACGGTCTTCATTTTCCACGATCTTTGGCTCCTCTGTTTGCGCGCGCTCAAGCGCACGCTGAATCAATAAGGCCTCGCCTACATCCCCGCTGGGGTGAGGACAACTCGTCGCCGCTTGCGCTGCGCGGAAGCCCTTGGGGGTCGCCTAGGCACTCGCCGACTTCCCCGCGCTCTTGTTTATCGTTTCTGTTACATGCAATTCAGACCGCGTCTTTCGTTGCAAACTCCACTAAGCTAATGCATCTCAATTGCTTGGGTGAAGTAATAGCACATTGAGTTGCAACAAATTTGCGGCCAGTTTATGCTGCGAGGCAGATGTCCCCCTTGTGAGGCTCAGGCCAATCCGGGACTCTCTAAAGTAAGCACACTTAGGGCGTGTTGCCAGTGAGAGTAATCAATGGCAACCGGATTAGTTTGTGAGAATCAAGCGGCTGCTAGAAGAGCGACAGCATGCTTTGCAGGAGATCTAACGCTACCTCGGCAACCGAGGGCGTGACTGCTGCGTCCGACGCCGGGGAAGTGTTTGTTTGTCCCGGCGCTACAGAGTCAGCGGCCGTCATCTGAGCAGCGGCACAAGGTGGTGTCGGCGTCTCCCCAGGGTCAGGCGGTGCGCAGGGCGGTGTTGGTGTCTCGCCCGCGAAAACGGCCATCGCGAGAACAAACGTCAAAGCGACGGTGACGCCTAGTCTTTTTAGGCTCTTCATATTTTCTCCTTAGGTTGGTGAATTGGTGTTGCGAGTTTTCTAAACGACCAAGACGAAGCGTGTTTCAGACCAGTGATTGGCTTCAATTCAAGTCAATAGGCTTTCAACGCTTCTTGGCGCAAAGATTTTATCACTCATATGGAAAGGTAGACCTCACATGAGCTTAACGTCTCAGTTAACAGCACTTAGGAACCAGAGTAGCGATCTTACACTGTCAGAGCGGGCTGAGATTTGCTGCCGTTTAGCTAAGCAGCTTGAGAAAGCTGGCGAGTATGAAACAGCTTGCGAAGCCCTGAGCGAGTTTTGGCCCGAGCGAGTCGGAGCACCGAACGTCGACGATCTCGACGAACCAACTCAAGCGGAGATACTGCTCCGGGTTGGCGCTTTGGCCGGATGGCTGGGCAGCGCAAATCAGACCACAGGTAGCCAAGAGATGGCGAAGAACCTGATCACCAAGAGCATTGAGATATTTGAAGGGCTTGGACAATCTGAAAGAGGTGCCGAAGCACGCGCTGATCTCGCCCTCTGTTACTGGCGTGAAGGCGGATTTGATGAGGCCCGCGTACATCTCGACCGCGCGTTGGAACTCCTGAAAAACGATAACAGCGATCTGAAGGCATGCGTCCTCATTCGCGCGGGCATGGTAGAACTGGACGCACGGCGATTGAACGAAGCGCTACGCTACTACAATCAAGCGAGACCCCTGTTAGAACTAAGCGAAGATCACGCTCTCAAGGGAGCTTTTCATAATGAGTTTGCTCGATTGTTCAGATGGTTTGGCCGAGCAGAAAACGTCGATCGGGCATTAATCGAATACGCAGCAGCGAGTTTTCATTTCGAGCAAGCGGGAAATGATCGCTATCTCGCACGTGTGGAGAATAATCTCGATTATCTGTACTTTACGATCGGACAATACAAGGACGCACACAACCATCTTGATCGCGCCCGGTACCTTTTCCTCCAACTGAAGGATGTAGGAACTGCCGCCCAAGTTGATGAGACTCGCGCGCGAACGCTACTCGCCGAAGGTCATGCAACTGAAGCCGAACGGTTGGTGAGATCTGCGGTAAGGACTCTTGAGAGGGGCGGTCAGCAAGCGAACTTGGCAGAAGCACTCACCACACAAGGGATCGCACAGGCGCGCTTAGGCCATCATCCTCGCTCGAAAGTCTTGCTGGAACGGGCAATCGAAATAGCAGAAACAGCAGGCGATCTTGAAGGCGCAGGTCGAGCGAAATTGAGTATCATCGACGAGCTTGGCGAGAAGATCCAAACCAAAGAACTGGTCTCAATTTACCGATCGGCAATCGAGCTTTTGCGGGGCTCGCAAGACCCGTCAACTGGGAGACGCTTGATTGCGTGTGCGGACCGACTCTTCGATGCGTTGGGGCAGTGGGAAAGTGAAGATAAGGAATCGCGAGAACATACATGGGAAGGCTTCTCATTCAAACAATATGTGCGCGATGGTGAAAGGGCAGTAATCGAGCGCGCGCTGAAAGACGCCGGAGGCTCAGTCACAAGAGCCGCCCACTTGCTGGGCTTCAGGCACCATCAGAGCTTGATCTCTTTAATCAACAGCCGCCACAAGGAACTCCTCAAGACAAGGTCCACAATCCGCAAGCGGAGACGCCACATTTTCTCGGAGCCTCGGAAAATCAAAAAGAAAGTGGTCAGGGTCGTTCCGCGTCAAGCGACCTCCCTGATCTCGATTCTGCATGTTGAGGACAACGAAGCCGTTGCACGTTTGGTCGCAGACACATTGACCAACGAGGGAATGCAAGTTGATTCGTGTATGAACGGATCGACCGCGCTCAAAATACTCAAAGGAGAGGCTCGTTACGATGTAGTAATCGTTGACAATGACTTACCCGGACTCAATGGCCTGGAATTAGTACTCCGTACGAAGAGCCTCGCGCACCGTCGCCATACTCCGATCATCATGCTTTCAGGAGACGATTGCGAGAAGGAAGCCTGGCGCGCCGGCGTTGACGCCTTCTTGCGCAAGCCAGGCGCCGTCGACCAGATTTCTTCTACGATAACGAGACTGCTTGAAGAACAAAAAGTGCGAAGGGATTAGGCGACGATCTTCTTGCTGACACTGTTGCCGGATCGAAGGTTCATTGAGTGGTTCCTCACGTGTCTCGGGAATTGATAATTGTAATTCCGTTTTGGCACGGCCCTTCTGCCGGGCGTGAGCGGGAGCGACCAGTGCCTTGAGGCCGTCGTGAAAAGGTGGGGTAGGACACGGCGGCCGCACTTCCCTAATTCCGCTTTGAGTGGACTTCCGCATTCAGATGCCCGCGATTCAAGAATCTGACCTCAGCCGGCGACTCTGCGAAACAATCCTAGTGAACAATCGCGCCCGTCATTCTCCGAAGGCACTCCAAAAAGTCAGGTGAATGACAAAGACAGGCTAAGGCGACTTCGTAGCATTCGTCACACGCCCGGAAACACCATCGATTGTGATGATGTAGGCGTCGCCCGGCGCCTTTTTGCTTTTGATCTTGATTACGTAGATCTTTCCCTTTTCGTCATATCCCAGCGAATCGAGTTGAGCGTCATCCTGCGGCAGCTTGTAGAGTGTCATTACTGATTGAACGGCGGACTTAATGGCTGTGCCCTCGCCGATGTCCTGCATACCTCTGTAAATCGAGCTATAGAAACCGAGGACGCATATCAATCCCGCAGAAACACAGAACATAACGAAGGAACGGTTAGCCCACCAATTCGCCGCGATGGCTCGGTTGTCGGATTTCATCAATGCATCGCGTATTTCCGCTTGTTGTTGCTTGCAAGGCGCCTTTATGGACTCGCTTTCTCCAGTTGGTACGTTGACATCATCTCCTTGACCGAGCACCGTCAGGGCGTCGGGATACGCAATCTGCACTCCTCTTAGATAATTCGAAGCAACGGCTGTGAGACGAGCAGTAATCATGATGCCGCAAATCAGAGCCAGAAATAGACAAATCCATAGCAACACCAGAACAATGGCTTGAAACAAATCAAGCGGCGACCTTAGGAACTTTTCCGCGAATGCCACTGACAGGCTTAGTAGAGCAAGAGATAGAGTAACCGCCGTCTTGCCATAGTCACTCAGCAGTTTCAGATGATGCGGAGAGTCCTCAATGTTATCGAATTTAGCCATTGCTGGGATCCCGCTCTAAGACGGGGCGAAACGTTGTCGCAACGAATCCCCTTCGCGGAAGCTCATCGGGTTTCGGGAAGGGACAGTTTGTTGGCCAGGCATCCTCCAAATGGAGCGCAGTCCAGTACACGACATCCATTGTTGTAATTCGTGTCTGAAGTTGATGGTCTCGCGCAACTCGACCAAGCAATCTAGGCAATGCTTCTCGCCAGCCTTCGAAATAATCGTGCAATTGTCTGCCTTGCGCCCTCCACCTTTCATGCGGATCCAACTGCACGGAGTTTATCAGACTGGCAATTTGCCGCATCGCCCCCTCAGTTACAATGATTCCGCTTTCCGCAGTGAATTGCTCACACATCCCGGCAATGTCCGAAAGCTCAAACATTTTGTTGCTCCTTTCCCCTCCATCTCGCATTCCCGGCTTTGAAAGGTCGAGTCAAGTTCAATCGTCGATCCGCGACGAAGAAGCGAGCCCTCCCTGACCTAGACAAACACGATAGGGTTTCCATTCTCGCGTGCGGCCGTAACCAAGACTTTCAGTTTGTTGGACAATAAACCTAGTGCGGTCAACTGATCGAGATCGGCTCGTTCTTGTAACATAATCAGTTCATCTTCCAATTTGGATACTTCTGACAAAGAGAGGATGTCACCACTATGAGTGCCGCTAACTAAGACCTTGGTGACAAGGAGAGAATTTTTACCGATCTCTTTTTCAACTTCGTTTCTCAGTTGTCTTATTGTATCCACGTTTCCTAATCTCATCCGAGCCGCTTCAAAGAAATTCGGCGGATATTGAAGTGATGTATTGCCTTCAAAGACTACCTCGCCTGTGTGAGGATCGATTCTTGAAGGTTGAACCTCACAAAGCGAAACTATCGTTCTTGAGTTTTTGTAAACTACTGCATCTAACCCCATATCGCATTTCCTCAGTATCGAACCGTTCCAGTCCGAGTTAGAACAGTCACTCTCCCTTGCAAGCCACCGGGCACATTACCTTCAGCTCGCTGGATCTGATTGAGTGCCTCTTCGCGCGTTAGCGGAACGTTCCGCGCATCGATCAAGACATTCTCTCCCTGTTTTGCAGCTGTCTGGATCGCATTCTTCAGGGTGGTAGGGCCAGCCTGCGTCAGAGTCTTCAATTCGGTCGGTACTCCATCGACAAGGAAGTCGGGTGTTCTCTCCGTTCCTCGCGGCACGATCTCAACGTCCCTTCCTTCTTGAAGCATTTCGTCAACTATCTTCTTTTCGCCGGGCGTTAACCCGCTAGTATCGCCTTTCAACTTTCCACGCGGCGCTTTACCATCTTCGGATTGCTTGCGGCCATCACCACTTCCACCGTCAACCGACATCATCAGCGCTTGGGCTCCCATGGCGACGGCGGCAATCGCTATCAGTCCTACACGTCCACCTACTGCTCTTGCTGTGAGGCCAACGAGTTCCGCCAGCGCGGGATATTCAACAAGAACCCGTGAACCCTGTCCAGGCGCGTACGCCGTGTTTAGAAACACTCCATGATTCGTTGAGCCGGTGCTAGGGCTTCTGCCCGCTTCTTTGGTGATTCTCAGGTTTAGCCGGTTGAGTCCTTGCCAGCCGTCAACGATTAGGATTTGGGCATAGACTCCGAGCTGTAGTTCCGTCCACGGCGATGGATGTGCGGGATCGGCGGGCGTCACACGCTCTCCCAACGCCGGGTCATACAATCGCATCTGCGAACGTTGGTAATTGAAATTCTCTTCGCGAATGATAGTCCGCGAGCGGTTTATGCTGCGCAGGGTTTCGCCGAAACCGGCAATCGGCGCGTTGGGGTGTTCGCGGACCGCCTTGTCATACGCGTCCGTTATTCGTTGAAGGAAATTGCCGCTGAGGTCGTTCTTGTATTCAGGAATAAAGCGATCGACCATCGCCTGGTGGTCTTTCGGCATTTCGCCGTAAGGGATGCTGGCCTGAATTTCCCAAGCCACCATTTGCAATGTGTTATGAGGAACCCGCGCAAGATCCCCCTTCATGATCAATGCTCCAAGCGCATTCGCGTGTTTGCCCTGCAACGGCGCGAGTTTGTAAGCAAGATCGTTCCCAGGTACATGAATACTGTCTTTGGTGCAGGTTGCGCGAACCGGAACGGAATAATCACCCGGTAGTAATTGGTTGTTGATATTTGCTGGCGTTGGATGAAGTGGCTTTGGTTTGAAGTCAATCGGCGCTGATACCTCTTTGTAGGCGGCGCTGACGTCAATCTTCAACGGCAATTGGTCGTTAAAGAATGCACCCAAAGCTAGTGCGACGGGGTCGGCTGTAGTCTTGCCGGTTATGACATCTGTGGCGACCTTTCCAACTTTCTTGATGCCGCCCTTTGCTGTATCAAGAAGACCTCTCTTCTCTTTCTTCTCTGGCTCTTGCGGAGCAGGTGCTGTGGGTGGTTTGGTTTTATCTTGCTGCGCAACGCTTGTAGCCGGCAGCATGAGCGCAAGAAGCGCGAAAGATAGAAAGACGGATAAGATTCTCTTTGACATATTTGCACTCATTGCTTCCAGATATGGTGAGGATCAAGAACGGATCACAATCGCATGAAACCGATGGCTCAAATACTCTACCGCGTGCTTGCGGTTACTCTGGTTAATGTCAATTGCTGATATGCCGAGCCAAATCTGCAATAGGGATCTGGCGCTGGATACCATACTCCCCCAGTCATGCTGCTCTCATCTTGAGAGACTTCCAAGACTATATCTACATCGATCATTTTTCCCGCTACACCACACTGAACTTCTTGGGGCGAATAACCGTAAAAAATTGTATCCTTGCCTACGATCTTTTTGTTGGCGAGAATACCCTGAAATTCAACATATCCCGGCCTTATCACAGCTGGCTGTTCAACTACCTTTTCATAGACGGCTCTTACCCGATCTCCATTTACAGAAATCCTCAGAGTATTACCAGCGAGGAGCCAAAGGCCGGCGATCCTAGAGTTTGACATCGCTAGGGAGCCCGATATCCAGTTCCAAATCTCGCGCCTCAACTTTGGACCGGAGTTCTCGTTGTCATCGCCCGTCGTATGTACGCCTACGATGATCCCGCCAGATTCTGAGTATCCGTATGGTCTGACTTGAAGAAAGATTGGCGCTCCGCTTAATCCCTGATATGTATTTGTTCTGTAGAAGACTTTATGATCATTCGTATGGGTAACAGCGCAAGTTGTATCCTCCAAAAGCTCGCCGTCATAACTTCCTTCGTTTGGATAACCTACGATATGAAGATTGGCCGTGCGTAAATCGGCTCCGTCGGTTGGCATCATCCCAAACCATCCGGTGCTTACCCCAATGTCGTCTTTGGTAATAATGATCCCCAAGTCATAATCGACATCGTGGTATTCCGTAAACCCTATCATTGCGGTCAGCTTCACTGCCCGTGATGTACCGTATGGGCTGTGACCGTTGTTATATCCCGGGACCACCTTTACATCTTGAGCCCAGCCACCTTTGCTTGGGTTAAAAATATTATGACCGGCTGTAAGGACGTGATGCTTACCAACCAAGACACCTGTTCCGTCACCGGAACCCGATGGAAACAGCACATGGATTTTGCAGACTGCTCTCCATGGTCCTTGCGTCGTATCGGTTACAGGCTGGAGGGTGTCAGGAACGCCTATGCTAAGAGAGTAAAATGAACTGGTAGGTGGTTCAGGAGCCGGCGAAAGGTCTACTGATGTCAGATCTGCTTTGCTTCGTTGCGCCTGCGCACTTAAGGATAGTGTAAACAAGCTCGTTAGCAGCAACAAAGCCCCAGAGACGGCTTTCAGTCTCGCATCGACACGTTGTGAGAACGGCCTTTGATTCTCTGGGTTAGGAGTGACCATATTCGCTCCCTCTTCTCTGGGGGGTTACCGCGTCTGACATCCTATGGCTTGTAAACATCCCACAGATTTTCTCCATTCAGGTAAATGTCGAATCTCCGACCGCGCTCCAACGGCTTATCAACATGGACAGTTTGGTTCGTCCAGAGGCGGATGTATGTAGCATTCTTGTACGCTGCCCAATCGTTCGCAGGAAGCCTGAACTCGACAAATTCACCGTCGACACCGTTCTTCAGGTAGAACATTTGCTCGTAGTTGGTCGGATTATTGACCACAACTCTCGGTGAGATTTCATCACGCTGGCCTTGTGACAGCGCCACAGACCCGACTATGAGCAAACCAACAGCCGCGAATACCCAACCTCTCCTAAGATTTGTCATGACTCTTTACCTCACTTCGATTACTGCTCCTGCCCAACAAATAGCCCGCCACAGTGCCAAACAAACCGATTGCTGGCGCAATGTCATTAGCGCTGTAGCCCGCGGTCGTCGCCAGAAGTGCGCCGATGAGTATCAGAGTGATGCCAAATATGCGAAGGGCATCTTCCGCCTTGAAGATCGAATTCCTTCTAAGCAGGAGAAACTCCAGGAGCAATACTGCCAATCCCACCACGGCAACTATTATTGAAAGAAAGAACTCAGGTTGTGTCAGGTAGTTTCTTCCGCCATACACTTGAGTGGGGAGTTGCGCGTCATTCTCGCGCTGAAGGATCTGAGTGTTGTCCTTGCCAGAAGGCGAAGGATTCGGTTGGGGCGAATCTTTTGGAGCCTTCGTTGCACCCGTTGTGACTTGCGCTTGGCCGATCTGTTCCTCGACACCCATAAGTGAGCCGAAGAAAAGAAGAGCAACCGCTAGGATGAAGATCACTTTCATGTCCGACGCTCCTTTCTTTGCAGAGCGCGAGCTTTAACATACGCTAACTTGTCTGTTCCCTCACAAGACAAATCAGTGATGCTTCATATGTTATCGGTCACAGCAAGGGGTGCGCCACAATCGAGATCAACCCGAGTACCGAAATAAGGTGAGTGATCTACAAGGATTTTTGTCTAGGCGATTGACGGAGCACTGGAACAGTGTTCATGAAAATGGATACGTCTGGTAATTATCCAATATTTCGTAGGAGCGGGAGCGGCTGCTAGAAGTCTCGCAGCACCCTTAGCCCGTAAAAGGAGCGTCAGGTCGACTCTATTTGCTGGCCAGTCTAGCCGGGAGAAAGGTCGAGCACTCTCGGCCTAGTAAGAACAGACAAAGAATTACTCTACCCTTCGAAAAGACTTATTCACACTCGCGACGAAAGTCCATCCGTTTTGGCCAGACGGTCCTAGCGGTTACTAGCGACAAAAGTGCTCGCAGAAGTCGCCTAGAATTCGAAATCCAATCTTGAAGGTATTCGTCCCACTCCTCTTAATAAACTGAAAACAAAGGACCGTTTCCACTATCCGGCGTGACTGGGATGGGCCATACATGTCACAAATTATGGCATCCCCTAAAGTGTTTTCTGAGGTTCTAAAAGGCCGGATTGGATTCTGTTAGCTCTTTAATTCCATCGAGCGCATGAGACTTGACCAACGCTTTCACTACTTCTTGATGATTTCAATTAAGAATAGTTGACGGCATTTTTCGAGGAAGGCGGCGGCAAGTTTTCAAGGAGATTAAAACCAATCAAATGAGGTGACTTAAAAATGCCAGTGAGAAAGATTCCGAGGTACGGCGCCCAGAAAAATATCGGTAAGTTCTCAAGCGTCAAGACGGGGCGTGTGGCCTGGTACGAATCACTCAATGAAAGAGATTATATGTACCTGCTGGATTTCGACCCCGCCGTTACATACTGGCACGAACAGCCGTTAAAGATCCGTTTCACGCTGGGTGACAAGACTCACTGGTACACGCCGGACCTGGAAGTCCATCGGGATTCTAGAAAACAGATAGTTGAGGTTAAGGCCAAAGACCAAGTGGAGAGCGGCAAATGGGACCTTCTATTCCGGACCGCCACCTCCATTTGCAAGGAAGAGGAGTGTGAGTATGTTGTGGTTACAGACGAAGTGATCCGGCAAGAGCCCAAGCTTGAAAGCGTAAAGAAACTGTGGAAATACGCACGCACTCAGGTTTATTCCCAACATCAGATCCTTTGTAGCGAGTTCTTTCGAAAGAGACAGGTCGCACAAATTGAACTCGGCGATCTCTTTCAACTCTGTAAGGCCAAATCCGTTCCGATGCAGTGTCTTTACGCATTACTCTTTTGGGGAGTGCTCGATTTCGACATAACGCAACCACTCGATCAGTGCAATCTGATTCAGCCTCCCCTCATCCATGGCCTCGGTAGCGACTAAGAGAAAGGCGTCTTGAAATGCCACAACATCGGCTAAGCAGGAATATGCAGCTCAAATTACGCGGCAGGGAATACGTCATTGAAAAGCGTCTGCCTGACGGGACAATTCGGATTAAGGATATCGTCACCGACGAACGGTCGGCGATGCCTGAACAAGAATTGGTTGATGCCGTGTTTGGTAACGGCGCCGAACTCCTCGGTCATAACCGCAATCAAGATGTACTTAGAGAACGTCTGAAGAAAACCGGCGTGTGCGACATAAGTTGCCTTAGGGAAGATGATTCCAGAAGGCTGGAGTTGGACCGACGTGTTTCATATGTGCGAGCAGTCGTAACGGCGCGCTTGGAAAAAGAAACAAAAGAAACTCTCGAACCAATTATCAAAAAGGTCGCGAGTGTCATTTCCGACTTAAAGCCACCGTCAATTCCCACCCTCTGCAGATGGTTGCACTTCTATCACGAATCAGGAAACGATGTTAGAGCGCTTGTACCGGCTACACAGGCCCGAGGAAATAGACAACGCCGTTTCTTTGGTCGTCTACTCAAACAAGGTGACCTAAAAAATAATCCAAAGGCACAAGAACGAGCCGCAAAAGTAGCAGAGTTGGTCGACAAGGCAATAGACGAAGTCTATCTGCAGGACCAGCGCTTTACGGTTCAGGCCGTACACGACGCCCTATTAGTGAAAGTTGACGATGCTAACCGCTTCAGAGACTCCGACGATCAACTACCGCGGCCTGACAAGGCCAGCGTCTACAAAGCCGTGAGCAAGCTCGATGACTATGATGTCATCGAGGCCCGCTACGGGAAGGACATCGCTGACAAGAAGTACCGCGCGGTTCTTCAGGGTCCGCGCCCGACCCGGCCGCTAGAGCGAGTCGAGTGTGATCACACCATCACAGATCTTTTCGTCATTGACCCCGAAATGATGTTGCCCATTGGACGGGCATTTCTTACTTGGATGATCTGCGTTTATACGAAGATGATCCTCGGCTTTTATATCAGCTTCAACCCGCCAAGTTACCTTACAGTTATGGAGTGTTTGAAGCACGCCATACGACCTAAGACCTATGTTAGGAAGAAATACTCTAGTGTCAGAAATGACTGGAGTCCTTATGGCATCCCCGAAATGCTCGTCGTGGATAATGCGCGCGAGTTCCACGGTCGTAACCTCGAGGACGCCTGCCATCAATTAGGTATTGTCCTGCAATTTAGCCAAAGGGGTAAGCCGTGGTTGAGGCCGACCGTCGAGAGGAGTTATCGCACCGTCGCCACGCAGTTGCATCACCAACTACCCGGCACAACGTTCTCTAACATCTTCGACAAAGCAGACTATGAACCTGGCAAGACTGCCATCGTTACGCCCGACACTCTCGATGAGGTCACACATAAGTGGATCGCTGATATCTATCAAATGTCCGCCCATCGAGGGATTAGGGATGTGCCGGCTTTACGATGGGAGAAAGGGATTGCGGAATGGCCGCCGGCTCTTCCAGTTAACAGCGAATTCCTGGACGTGGCGCTCGGTTACACGGAAGAGCGGCTACCCTCCGCCAGAGGAATTGAACTAGACAACCTCTTTTACAATGACGATGACTTGGCATTGGTCCGGCGTACGCTCGATCCGTGCAAGAAAGTTATCGTCAAACGCAACCCCTCAGATTTATCGCTCATTCACGTCTATGACGAAAAGCACGACAAATACCTGCCCGTACCAGCGATAGATCAAGACTACACAAAGGGACTAACTCTCTATCAGCATACCGTCATCAGCCGGTACGTCCGCACCGAACTGAAGCGCAAAGTCAACATTGTTTCTCTGGCTCGCGCTAAGCAAGAGGTGCAGGAGATCGTCCAACGAGAGTGGACCGCAAGTAAGAGTAAGCGCAAGACACGCAAACGGCTTGCACGTTACCGCGGCGAAGGTATCCAGAAGCGCGAGGGAATTGAACGGCCAACGACTAACGACGAACCACAGAGACTTCGAGTCATCGGACCGGCGAAGCCTTCCTTGTTGCTTCCGCCGGCCGGGAAATCTTTGGTCGACCGATCATCAGACATTGGCACTGCCTGGAATTCGGCTGCCGCGGCGGGCGAGGAACAGGCCACAAATTTGAAACTGGTCCGACCCGAGAATGAAACTGCCGCAAGTAATGGAAACGGCTCTGACAAGAATCTTAAGAAGGCCAAGAAGTCGACCGACAGGAAAAAAGCTGACACTGAATTGCCCTCTTCCCCGCAAGAGAAAAGCAAGAACACCAACGCAGTGGCGCTCAACGTCTCTGGGCCTGCGTCCCCAGTCGAAGACCTCGACATGACCGGCTGGAGTGGCGATTACAGTCTTACAAAATAGGAGAAGTTGAGATGTCTAAAAAGAAAACTGACACTTATCGCAAGAAATACAAGGATCTGCCGATCGAGGACCGATTGCTGATGGTGGAAAACCTATATATCCACTTCCCGCGAAACGAGAAAGCCTTCAAAGTCATTCGAGACCATCACGCCCACGCCAAATTCGCCAATGAACCCGAGGGTTTGCTCATTCAAGGAGAGTGCGGGGCCGGTAAGACCACGATTCTTAAACTTTACATGAAGGACCACCCCCGCATTCACACGCAAGAGAGCACGCAAGTGCCGGTTTTGTATGCGAGGGTTCCGGTGCCGGCGACGTGCAAGAACCTTGCTACGAAGATTCTTACAGCAATCGGTGACCCGGCAGCAGATAGGGGAACGCAGGTTTCACAGACACTTCGCTTGAAGAGATACATGGAAGCCTGCAAAGTTGAATTGCTCATCCTTGACGAGTTCCAACACTTCCAGGATCGGGATTCATTGAAGGTTCTCAAGACTATGTCCGATTGGCTGAAGCTGCTAATGGATGAGAACGGACTGCCAATCGTGCTGGCAGGGCTACCTTACTCACATACCATTCTCGACGCACACGGCAACGAGCAATTGCAAAGGAGATTCGCAACTAGAATAGAACTCGAACCATTTGGTTACGAGACTTCTCAAGAGCGGCAAGACTTTCGCCGGTTTTTCAAAGTGATTGATGACAAGCTGCCGTTAGTAGAAAAGTCCAACCTCGCAGATCCGAATACTGCCCTTTGCATTTACGAGGCGACGCAGGGAGTCGTTGCACATGTAATGAAACTAATTCGGCGGGCAGCCTCGATTGCTCTGGAGTCAAATCGCGAAAGAATAACTTCGGAGATGCTCAGTCTTGCCTACGAAGAGCGGCTTGCTGCCAATGATCCCAGTAAGCCGAATCCTTTTGGCGAGATAGCCTCGGTCGACTAGATAGGGCTTGCTCTGTCTTACACATTTTCAGTTTATTAAGAGCAAGGGTGAATCACGGATTTCAACAGACCTCATTGGAAATGGTTGCCGATCGGCCGTCGGCACGCTCAACGCTAGTTGTTAGAGACAGACCGAAAGACGATGAAAGTTATGCGGGTTTCCTGCTGAGACTGACTGAGATCAACGGTTACGCGGCCACGCGATGGGTCCGACGAGACGCAGGAATGCCTTTAGATCTCCGTGAGAGTACCCTTATTACACGCATTGAGCTTGATCTCCCCAGCTTGGCTGAATCGTTAACGCTCGATGTCAAAGACCTCAGGAAACTAGCCTACGATCCCATCACCTACGAGTATCAAGGGTCGGTTAGTAGCCCTCCACACGTACTAAGACTTCGACGGCCCAAACTCTGCCCCGAGTGTCTTCGCCAATCAAACTATTGCCGCAAGCAGTGGGATTATTCGGTGGTTACTTCCTGCCCCATCCATCACTCGATGCTGCTTGAAAAATGTCCCTCATGTCGGAATCCCATCAGATGGTTGCGCAAAAAGGTGAGTATTTGCCCGTGTGGCGCGGACTGGCGAGACGCGCAGATGCCGAGCGTCTCCCATTCCGACGCGGTAGTGTCCAGAGTGGTCTATCAAACTCTGGGCCTGATGCCGCGTGCTAGGCGCAGGTCGGAACCGACTAATCCTCTTTACAACTTGGGACTCTCCTCATTCTTGGGGGCGCTATTCTTTATCAGTATTCACCAAAAAGAAGATCTGGGCGGTGCTTATTCACTTGCGCAGATGAGCATTCCCGATTTCCACGAAGCAATGCTGAAGGCTTTTTCGGTTTTCGAATCTTGGCCTATAAACTTCCGCACCTTTCTGGATAAGCAGTGCTCAAAAAACAAATTGGCCAAATCAACGAATGGCCTGCTGAACCATTTCGGGCCGTTTGGTAGACAGTTGTACAGGGCGAACTATCTTCCTGACACAATTGGACAGATCTTGCGTTGTGAATTTGAGCGTTGCGTAGTTGAGAATTGGGAGCAAGGGCCCATATCCGCGCCACACTGGTTTCGGCTACGAGGGGCTGGGAAATACATGACCCGGAAAAAGGCAGCCGCTATTCTGAATGTGGATCCTTGCACCATCGAAGGTTTGATATCTGACGGCACGTTAAAGGGAACAGTCTTGCGAAGACGCCCTAAGCAAAGGTTGTTTCTGGTCGAAGCAAAAAGCGTAGAAGACCATAGATCGCGTTGTTGTGGCTCGCTTTCCTTAAAGGACGCATCACAAATACTTGGTCTGACTCAGGCGAATGTCTCAAGATTGGTGGAGAGCTCGTTTTTAGCTTCTACAAAGGATACAAGTGTAGGCCCTGCATATAGGTTCGACGAGACGACTATCAACGGACTTCTTAGGACCGTTCTGTCCAAGGCACTGAAATCCACATCGCCAGAAAATAGTGGTCTTCAGGACTTTGGGAACGTCCTGGAGCGACTTACGGTAAGACTGGCGAGTACGCGCTGGGGAATACACACTTTCATCAAAGACATCTTAAGCGGTTTGATAAGCCCGAAGTCGGAATGGCCGGACGAAATCGGTTTTCGTCGTCTGCGCTTTTCGCGCCGTGATGTTGCACAATACCAAAAGAAGAAGCTTGCCTGTGAACGGGAGCAAGAGTTCATTATTGTTGCGAAAACGGCGACGCTCGGTTTTAGACCGAGCGCTCTCTACTTTCTGGCTCGCAAAGGTTTGATCAGGACGAAGAGTGGTACCAAAAAAGGTGTTAAGGTCAAGATAATTACGCGTGAAGCAGTCCTGGTTTTTCAATCGAATTATTTTACGGCAAGAGCCGTGGCGCGCGAGGCAGGCACATCAATAGAATTCGTGGTCCCAGCGCTTATCTCACACGGTGTACACCCCGTGTCGGGTGGGTCAGTTGATGGTGGCCCTTTGTATATTTTCAAAAGGGAAGATATTGAAAAGTTTCGCTTGAAAGATATTAAAGCTCTTCCCAGGAAAGGCGGAAAGTACAGGCTCTCGCACCCTGTGGATTCGGCCGAGGCTGCGAAGATACTCTCACTACGGAAAAGAGATATACTGACTTTGGTGGCCAATGATGTTTTGAGGCCTTATCGTGATTCATTAGGGTCAGACGGCGAGTACCGATTCAACCCCACTTATGTCGAAGGATTTAGGGATCAATTTGGGACCTTAACCGATTTGGTGTCCACCAGGGCCGCAGCTCGACTCTTCAACGTTGGTCTAAGTGCATTTACCTCCAGGTGGATTAAGACGGGCTATCTCAAATATCAAGTCTCAAAGAACGGGAGAAAACAATTCCTGCGTAGACACGAGGTTGAGAACCTTTCTTCCTTTTTGAAAGCGGTTGTAAACGAAAAGGACGCGTCAAGGCCGTTAGGTGTAACCACAAATTATGTTCAAAAATTCGCAGAAAGAAAACTAATAACACTCCTTAACAATCCATATCCTCGAGTGTTCAAAAGTCGTATTTACTCGAAGGCAGAGTTGGTTAATCTCAGGGTAATAAAACATAAGAATCGCTCTTACTGTAAGACGCTCGTTAGAGTCGATCCCGCTCTGTAAACCGACTCCTTGTCGCCTGCTTTTTCACCCAAACTAGTAATTAACTAATCAACAAATAAGCCGCCATTACTATTACAGTGGCGCAGGCTATTCGTGCCCCCCTTGTCGCGAGAATAAAAACGCGGTGGGCGCCAAAGTGTGCCTGCGCAGTTAGGTATATTTCAACTGACGCGCTCGTGTGGAGCGCAGAGTTGGGGAACCACCCGCCGGCTAAGCTGCGTTTATTCTTTCGACCAAAACACTCTCAAGCGAAGATTTATTTTCCGATTTCAAAACAGTGAAATTGCTCGTGAGACCGAAACCCGAAAAGGGTGAGAGTTTCATTGGGTATGTTGTGCGGCTGACAGAGTTGAACGGGTATGACACGCCATCATGGATACTTTCGCTCTGTGGCATCGACTACATGGAGCTGCAGTGGAAGTTCACATTCGTATTCAGCCTCTCGGACAAGCTGAGGAATCTCGCCGAGCTGACAGAGAATCCAATCACTAATCTAACTTCGCTTCTTTATCTGCCCACAGGCTCTAGAGAACGATATGGCATTGAGGACGAGTACAACTTCAATGGTGCGTTTCTGAATCGCTCAATCATTCGACCCCACTGCCCCAAAATTTGTCCTAAGTGTCTAAAGGAATCTGCGTACGCTCGCCGTGTTTGGGACTGCTCCCTGGTAACGGCGTGTCCGATTCACGAGTGTAAGCTTATTGACGTTTGTCCTAAATGCAAAAGCCGTATTAGATGCGTCAGGAACAGACTAAGCGTGTGTTCCTGTGGTTGTGACTGGAGAGAAACAGGTACTGAGCTTTTATCCCAGGAAGAATTGGCTGTATCGCAGCGAGTCTATGAACTTTGGGGCGCTCTTCCCATGCGACACCATTCATTAGAAGAAGAAAGCAAGAATCCTTTGCACCGTCTTGACCTGCGAGACTTTGTAGTCGTGCTCACTTTCATCTCGGGTCTGTCTGGAAAAATGGCGTGGGCTACAGGCCGACCTGCGAGATCAATCAAATTGCAGAACAATGACCTTCACAAACTCTATACTCGATCGTACTCAGTATTCGAAAACTGGCCGCATAACTTTCATCAGTTTCTGCGGAAATATTCGAACGGGGAAAGCAGATTCAATCCTTGTGACGGCAAGCTCGATACGGCCCTTAAGAAAGAATTCGGTCCTTTTTACGAATACTTGTATCGAGACTTGAACCAGTCGCAATTCGATTTCATGCGCCAGTCGTTCGCCGAATTCTTAACTAATCGATTGAAGTCGCAATGTCGGGACGTGGGCAGAGAACCCTTGCCTGAGTCATTCAGTGAGACTGACAAATACATCTCGCTGGCTGAAGCAAGACGCCTACTCAAAATCACTCATCGTGCCATGTCCGATCTAATCGCGACCGGCCAGGTAGAGTTTGTCATACGGAACCGAGGAATGACCTTGGAGTATGTCGTCCGCCTCTTCGATGTCCAGAATGTTAAAGAGAAGTTTGAGCGGGCCTTAACCACGCGGGGTCTCGCAAAGGAGCTGGGCGTCGACTGCCAGGTTATTGAGGAACTGGCACAAGCTGGCTATTTACAAACGAGGTGGAGACCTGCGGTAGATGGTTATCACACCATAAAGTTCGATCGTGACTCCGCTCAAGAACTACTGAATAGTAGTTTGATTCGCAATGCCGCTAGTCAACCCCAATAGCTCCCGCCCAAAAGTCTCGTCAAAATTGCCTTGAAAAATGCATGGTTTGGAAAATCTCATGTTATGGTCGAAATCTGTAGGAACTAATCATTTTATGCTCGACTCTTTTTTCACTTAATGGTCGAAGCGTGCCTGTAAGTTATTGATTCTGCTAAGAGGCAGTTTCACTTAATGATCGAACCCATAGTGTGAGTTCGATCATAAAGTGAGATTGGTGGAGCATAAGGTGAGATTCGTGGAGCATAAGGTGAGATTCGTGGAGCATAAAATGAGATTGGTACTCAGGGGAAAAGCACTCCCAAGTGCTGTAAGCTCAGGTCGCATGGCCATGCTCACCCAAACCTGAAAGAACTCCCTCCAAAAAACTAACAGCCAGCTGGCAACCAAGAAAATATTGCAAGGAGTCGGAAGTCGGGACACGGCAGGTAATCGTAGCGAAGACGGTCGAATGATCGGAAGCCAGCGGTGACAACGAAACTGTGTGGATAAATCCGAAAGCCGTCGGGTTCATTCCTTTATTTATCGGGCCGATCCGGCACACGTGGCCGAACAGGCAACCGGTCTTCGGGCTCGAGTTTCGGTGGAGTGCCCATGTGGCGGGGCATACGCATGGGCGCCGGCGGCGGTTCCGCAGAGCTTCGGTGTTTCGCCCGGGCAGCACTTCCAGCCCCTAATCCGGGACCTGTCGCGTTAATGAAGCTCAAAACTCCTGTCCGTTTGCGCTGCTCCGTGACTTCATTGTGCCAAAGAGCAATCGACTGTTCGAGCTGATGAACAACGGCATCGCGGTAGATCCGCCGGTAGCCGGTAGCATTAGGATGCAACGTGCCGAACTGATCGAATTGTCTTTTAAAGGACGCGATCACGGTATTGAAGTAACCCATAGGATCCGTTTCTCTGCAGTTACAAAGACCGTTCTTCTGCGAGAGTGATTCGACACTAACGAGATCCCAATAAGGTCCCCCCTGTGCCGCTACCAGATTCGCTGCATTAACCGCGTTGCGCACTGCGGCGTTGAGTGGATCAAACAAATTAACTTTAATGTAGGTCAGCTCATTTGACTTAATACCTCGTTCGATGGGAGTCCAGCAATCGAAGACGCCCGTCGCGCCACTGACTGTGTTTGGCCCGCAAAGATGCCCTTCCTTGTCATTCAAGGATGTCGGGTAGGTCATCCAAACAACCCTGCCCACACTGAAATATCGTTCAGTTGCCAAGTCCTGAATGACTGTATTGTACGCGCCCGGCAACGTAGCCAGACCCATCTGCAATCGAGTCTTTACTTCCTCGTTCTCGACAATATTTGGGCGAGGTGGTATTAGAATCGCCGCACCCGCCGGACCGAATCCCGCGGTATTGCCTCCGCCGTCGGCGAGCAGAATATCGACTACTCGTTTCTCTTCGGATTGCAGCCAGGTCTTTAGCTGTAGCAGCTGAGGCGCGCGGCTGGAGCCGCGTGTGTCCTGAAACTCAACGTTGAGATTAGCCACTGTTGCCCCAGAGCAGGTAACGTTGTCGTAACGTACGCTGAGTTCAGGATGAAGTGCCTTGAGTTGTTCAATAGCGAGGACACCGCCGCTTCGCTCTGAACGGTGACAGTCACGATCCGTCCAGCGTTGGTGCACGGTTGCGCCCTCAATATTTGGCGCGCCCTCGCCGGCTGCATAAGAATCACCAATATATCCAATGATGAGGAAGCGCGGCATCACAAAGCTGCGCACCGGACTGTTACTCGTTAACTCAGATGGCGAATCACCACTCATAGGCCTTTCCGACCATGCGTAGTGGACCATTTTGGGATAGTTGTATATGGGACCACCGCCGCCCGGAGCGTCCCTATGGGGAAAGATAAACGAGCAAGCGGCAGTGCCATTACCAAGATCGGTCACCGTGGCCCGCGACTCAGTAAACTGGGCCGGTTGTCTGGCCTCCACGTTGAAAGCATTGCTTACAGCGTTGAGATTGTCAGAGAACACAACGGTTACCTTGATGCGATCGATTGATGAACCTTTCAGATCGAGAATCGCAGTCGCTTGTCGCTGGCCGGGCAGGGTAGGGTAGTGGAAGCTCGAAAAATTTGCGAGGGCTGATGCGGTGCCTGCAATGTAGATCGCGATTATAGGGAGAATCTTCTTAATCAAAATAAAAAAGCCCGGTCGCGTGCCAAGAATACGCTTTACGTTGGTCTTATTGTCGCTTCGAAGGGCGAGGTGGAAATCAGGTTTCGACATAGTCAGCTCCAGAGGATAGGCTTTCTAACGTCGCGCCGATTTATATGAGCTTTGTCCCTAAAAGTCAAGACTCACTCAATCGTGTGTCACTCAATCGTGCCAATTAAGAGACAGTTCCGTGGTGCCGCCGATTCTCCTACTTGCATTTTTGTCGAGGTTCGTTCCATTTGCCTCAGCGCAAAACCTCCCTGGAGGACTGAACTTGTACTTTCGGCAAGACGTTGCTTCCCGCTAAGACTTTCGGCAAACGGATGCTTCCATTTTCTCTTTGCAGGCAATTTTTGAGATATCCAAAAGAGCGCTCTTTCCAGTTCTTGCGGCAATCGTTTGCTTCCAAGCGCGGCACACGGATGGGTTAAGTCACAATAAACTCTTCAAGTGACAGACAGATCCACGATTCGTCGACATCGTGCAAAAAAACAAATTCCGATTCGGCAGTTGCGGGGACGCAGTGTTGTTTCAATCGAGCTACCAATTCATTGAGCAGCACGACGCAAAGTTCGAACCAAGCGATCCGTGGCGCGGGCAAATTTTTCTTTATTGCGCTTAACACCCCGAAAGTCTGCAACAAACCGGTTACGAACCGCCATTACAATATCAGGTCGATTCGGAGCCCAATTAGTAAAGACGTGATCGTCAAGGGTAATAGGAATGAAGATAGATTCCCCTCCTTCGCGTGCATCCTTTGTAAGGTTTCCTCTATCTCATTCAGGACGCCCTGCCTTTCAAGAGAATTATGAGAACACACGAGAACTACTCTGTCGGATTGGTTGATGCCCGTCGCATCAACTTTTCATTCCTCTAATCCGAGTGCGCGACCGCTACGCGGGTTGTTGGCTCAGCCTTCCAGATGAGGTCTTAGCCAAGCTGAGTTGAATGCACGAAGACCTAAACGGGGGTCAGGCCTGACCCCGATTCCTAGTGGCTAGAAAAGATTCTCCCAGAATTAGCCGCACAATCACTATCTGCACCCGAATCAGCCCAATTGAGTGTGAATGATCTGCAACATTTTCTCGTAGGCCAAGTTCACAAAAAAGCCCGTGCTAAATGATGTGAAGACGTGTATCAGATTCCAGGTGCCGTGACTTGAAGCCTCTGCCTTTGTAACTGCACCCGCCTTGACGCGTACAGGTTTCTTTTCCCAATCAGTTACATAGTCGGCCAGCTTTCGCACGTGGCGCACGAGAAACGGAAAGATTGCTAGACCGACAATGAAAGACGCACTGAACGTGGACAAACTCAAGTTGGCGGCCTTGAGACTCACCGTAGGAAATTTCGACATGTCTATGAGCTGTCGGCAAAACACCCCTAACGCGAAGGCCGCAAAGCAAGCGACGAGCCAAACCTGGAGCTTCGCTCTTTCACCGACGCCAAGCGTGCTCCGAGTGTAAAAACTCAGATCGGTAAAGTAGAGGCGCACCCGGGTTGATAGGGGAAGTCCAGAGCTTTGCGACAATAGAGTCTCCTCTTGCCTGGCTTAACGAGTGTGTGCCTCATCTTTTTAACGAAGTTCGGCAATCTGAAGTAGCTGGTGGTAGTGTTCGGCGGCAATCTCACGGACCAGCCTTCCGCTAAAATAATCGCGCATGATTAGGGTCACTTGACCTGGCGTTATCTCTCCCCTGGGAGCGACGACTTTGTCGAAGTAGCCCTTCTTAATAAGTATTTCGGCCAAGGATTCAACGTTCCGCTTCGTGAGCCACCACCCCTTTTCAACCCCAACCTTTCCGCTGTTGCAACTTAGGAGAACACAAATGCGTGGTCTAGAACTCCGCGTGAGCCGATCAGGAAAACTGTTGATTTCTTCAGTCGAGACCGGCTTCCCGTTGAAATAGATTGCCTCCCTATCTGAATGAGCGACAATGACCACGACATCGCTCTCATCGCTCGTAAATAGATTCTGTAAATCTGTCGGCAGTGAAGATGAGAGTCGCGCCTGGTTGAAGAACTGTTTCGCGATCCCGTCCATTTCCGCGCCCGCACGTTGCAGACCGCCTACCTCATTCCGCTGATACCCCGAGCGCACTGCTTCAGCTTCGTCGCGCGGGAGGCCGTTTATGTATATCGTCTTCGCGGCTTCAAGGCGTCGGCCTTGGAGTTCGGCAAGGCGGACTTCAGTATCCTTAAGACTCTTCGTGGAACGAGAGCCGCGCCGGATAACGTCACAGTTGAAACGCCTCGCCAGTTCGGTAGGATCGATGCGATCAAGGTCATCGCCGATTAAGTAAAGGCGACCCTTGCCCGCGATCGGTGCTAACCACGGACCAAGGGCATCATCGAGAGCGTCGGCCATCGTACCGCCCGGCTTCTTACAATGAGGCGCGGGTGTTTCCAGTTTCAACGCGATGGCGCCAAACTTTCCACCCTTGACTTCGAAAATGGTTGCGAATTCACCGGCAGGACTCTTGGCGACTGTGACAAAGCGAGCGTTGTTGTAGATCGGTTCATCAAACAGTTTTGGACCAAGTGCCGCAATGAAGCTCTTGTTTACCTCGACCATTCTATCTAGATCTCGTAGCGAGGCCACATTCGAATGGTGTATGTATATCGTATTTGAGTAGTAAGGATAAGGAAGTCCTCGAAATGAAATAATAGGAATACTTTCAGTACCCGCGGTAATAGTGGCTAGCGTGACCCTGCTATCTGGTTTGGGAGACTCAAGTAACTCACCACAGACAATAGAAATCTTATCTATTACCCGGTAATCGTCCTGCGGCAGTGGCTCCAATAATAGGGGAAGCAGTTGCTCAGGTATTGGTGCCCAAAGACGTCGAGATGGATCGAGGAGGCACCGAGTTGGCAGCGTTACTGAGACCGCATTTGGAGCAGTCAAGCGTTCAATGCCTTGAACAGGAACTCCATTCTTGTCAGCCGGAGCCAGAATGATGAGGGCAAGTGCGAGACACGCGAGGAAAAGCCTATTGGTACACATCGCTTACATCTCCGAAATGGAAGGAGTTGGTAAGACTTAGAGTTTAGAATACATTTCCTAACGTGGCATTATTCGACCATCAATACCATTTTGCAAGAAAACTTCGCGTTCCACTTCAGTCAGCCAATCAGTCAGCAGTCCTTGAAAATGGTCAAAACCCGAAACCGGGGTCAGCGTGAACCGATAAACCGGGGCCAAGCTTGCGGATTTTGCGATTCTAGAGCGGCGGCTCCGAGATCATTCAACAATACAAACAGTGGCGAGTGACAGAGAATCGCAAATCGCAAGCCTGACCCCAGCCTCCAGTCTCGGCGGATCTATCAAAGACGACGAATCGATCGTGACTCCGTTCAAGAACTACTGAATAGTGGTTTGATTCGTAATGCCGCTAGTCAACCCCAATAACTCCCGCCCAAAAGTCCCGTCAAAATTGCCTTGAAAAATGCATGGTTTGGAAAATCTCATGTTATCGTCGAAATCTGTACGAACGAATCATTTTATGCTCGACTCTTTTTTCACTTAATGGTCGAACCGTGCCTGTAAGTTATTGATTCTGCTAAGAGGCAGTTTCACTTAATGATCGAACCCATATTCTTCTTCCCGTTGCGCGCGCGCGTTCGACCGCGTGTGCATGGTAACGAAAAACGGGACGTCTAATTCGGAGACTGTTTATTTTGCAGCCAGCACGGTATCCAGAGAATCTCCCAGGAGAGTAAGCCCTTCGGAGAATCGGGATGGCTCGCCGCCCAAGCCTAACCTTAGATAACCCTTACTCATATCGAAGCAAGTGGTACAAGGTATCAGCAGAACGTTCACTTTCGTGGCTAACTCTCTCGCGAAGGAATCGGTGTCCGTGTCACTCTTGAGTCGAATCAGCATGACCTGGCCGGCGTCCGGCGCTATCCAGCCAAAAAACCTCTCGTGGGCTCGCAACCATTGTAAAGCGGTTTCATAGTTCAGCCCGACGACGCGCCGAGTACGCTCTAATATTTTCTCGCTATTTCGGACGGCGATTTCACCGAGCTTTTGCAGGATGGCGGGAGGGCACAGGCTGGTGTAGTAGCGCAGCCCCTTACAGATTTGAATGAACTCTGAGGGGCCGATGATCCAGCCGATGCGCAGCCCCGCAAGTCCGAAGACTTTCGACAAGCCGGCGATAACAATGGCGCCCGGATTCAAGGTGAGGGCCGAAGGAACCGGCTGCGTTGGGGGCAACCAGACTCCGCTGTACATTTCATTAACCACAACCGCCACGCGCGCAGCCTGCGCTTGACCAAGCAGGGCATTTAACGTCGCTTCGTCCAGCGCACGTCCAGTCGGGTTATGCGGTGTGTTGATGAAAAGCATCCTGGGCGGTGACTCTCCGTTGATAGCCGCAAGCACCGCCGCCACATCCGGTCGGAAGTCATCCTGCTCAACGTAATCATAAAAGCGCAATTTGGCCCCCGCCATCCGCGCCACTTCGGGAACGGATTGGAAGACTGGTCGGCAGACCATTGCGTCGTCTCCCGGGTTGAGTAAGGCGTGGAGCGCTAAAAAGATTGCCTCACTGGCGCCTGTGGTGATGAGGACGTTCTCTTTGGTCACGGTTGCCGTCTTGTACATTTCGGCGACCGCGGTGCGCAACGACTCGTCGCCCTTTGCATCCTGATACTCAAGCAGGATGTCTTCGAGCCCGAGGGGTTCCTCCGACATCTCCAATAACTCCCCAACGCTTAAGGTTTGAGCGTCACTTGAGCCGAGGACGTACATGTTTGGCCGAAATTCGAATTCTTCGAAGAACGCTTCCAGTTTGAAGAGAGGTGGTTGCATTAAATTATTCCACAGAAGCCGCGAATATTCCGATACGTTCTAACTGATAAATGCCGGTACATGGCGACGCCGGCGAGTCGGATTGTGGGCGGATTACCCAGATGGTTACTCACTCACGGGAGTGGGGCGGCTCGATGACCTAGCATAGTTGCTCGTCAATAGGATTCTCGAGGGGAGCAACTTGAACGTACGAACTACACTTCAGCATGTAATCCCCCATGCCCCTCAGGTGGTTAACATAACGCTTTCTCGCGTGCGCTGAGAGCGGAGTAACGATAATTCTGTGTGGCGCACAGTTGATAATAACCTCGGAAGAGGCAATCGGCGTCTTATCGTCTTGCTCGTACGGTGTTTTTCGAAACGAATGGCGGTCCCAGTCCTGGAGAACATCAGCGAGCGCCGTTAAATACGCCATCGGATTCTTCACCAGGCTGATAGCATAACGATCTTTTGATTTCGAATCTTTCGGGTAAAATGCTCGTTCCAGGAGCCTATCCTCCGCCTTTTTTCTCGTGGCATCAAAGGCGTGACACTGGCTCTTAGAATAGAGATGGGGGTAGATATTGTGTAAGGCGATGGCTCCGGCAACGTGCGAGAATCTGATGTAAAATCGCTCCTGTGCTTCCTTGTCCGTTGACTCTTCCATTAGCAGTTTCTGGAATTCGGGGTAGCCGTTTAACTTCTTGCTGAATCTTTCGTCGCTGAGCTGCTGTAAGTAAAACCGGTGGATGTCGGCGACCTTGAGCAGAATCAAAGCACTCATGATGCCATGATCGTAAAAGCGGTCCCGGTGCTCGGAAGGATTACGGCGACAAAGATTGAAATACTGTTTAATCAGGCCCGGGGTCATGCCCCCTGGATTTCGAGGGTTTAGCATCTGGTCCATCATGCCAAACGCATCTTGTGATTTGCCTGATGTCTTGAGAGTGAACAGATCTTCGGCTTTACCGATCGCGGGCAGGTATTTTTTGAGTCCCTTCTCGATGGCCGCGATATCAGCCTTAATATCCGGGTGGGCTGGGTTTTGCGGGAATTGTTTGAAGTACTCCTGAAGGAATCTGCTGCGGACCGTCTCGATCATTCCAAACGACTCTCCTAGCAGTCGCTTCTTCTCAGTTTCTTTCTCTTTTTTTGACTTGTACCTTTTCTCGTCCGGATCGATCTCAAACAAGTATCCGATGTCGTGAAAGGTCGCGATCAGTTTCCATCTGAAGAGAAACTCCTTTTCAAGGTCCTCTGGGGGGTTCGCTTGGAAGTGTTCGTAAGTGCTCACAATTTCCCGGTGGATGTTTTCGCGGAAAGTCTGGTTCTCGTAGTAGATGTGCGCGCCGAGGAGAAAAAGGAGCACTTCATGATTCAGATGGTCCCGATAGAATGCGTAGAAGGCCTGTTCGCGTTCGAGCGATGAAAGGTGGTCGATAAGTGAAAGGAAATTAAGCAGACCCGCCCTAGACCAAAGATCCCTAATCAGTCCCAGAGCCAGTGTGCTTCGCACCTCGGTCATGGTCGAGGAAAGAAAACCTTGAAGATCTCTGCGAACCATTTCGTGATCCGATTCATTGAATTCATCAAGAAACTTGGTTTTGTTGTTGAGGTAGTCATAGAGCCGGCCATTAACACCCATAGGTTCAATTGCCTGCTGGCCGTGATTTTCGAGTTTCCTTTTCGATATCCGCCTCACGGCCTTGAGCAGCCTATGTTCGTTCTCCGCGGGCGGGCTCAAAATGACCCTTTCCAACCCGAGGCAGTGCAGCCGGTAGCTGAGAGAGACCAGCAGGTGGAAATGAATATTAGGAATAGTGAACCCAAATAGCTTTTGGAATGCCTCGATCGCGTTGACACACGCCTTGTCGACCCCGCCCAACGGCTTAGGCTCGTGAGTTTGCCTCAAGAGATAGCCATGCGCCCCTTCGATTGCACGTGAATTCAGGAGCCCGTTCATTTTATCTTTCTCCATGACGTAGCAGGCGGCCAACGCTCGCACTGTGTTGTAATTCGTGTTTGTCGAATCGCCGTCGAAACGCCAGGCGCCATCGTTAGGGTCCTGTCGCCGGATGAGCCTTTTATAAAGTTTTTGCATGTCCCCATCGAGACTTCGCAGCGCGGTATAACGCCGGATGTTTCTCTTCTCGGCCCAGGTGACGATGATCTGACCGGCGTGCCAGGCGAAACGCGTGTCCCAACTCAATCTGCCCTTACCGGCCGCCTTTTTGATGATGGGGGCGACGTTTCTTACCACATCGCCGATCAGTTTCGGCCCATCTTTGATTTCTCCATTCTGGTGAAGATAGTCAATCAACTCGATCGCCGCCGCGTGAAAGCCAGGTCCGAACCAACTCGACTTTTCCGCCACCGTTCGAAACTTGTTCGCCACCTGCTGCCGAAACCAACCGAGGCTTTCCCTGTATTGGTCGACGAAAGTGTCATGCTGGGTTCTATCAATATCCCTCAATTGTTTCTTCACCTTGAGGAGTGAGAGCAAAATGTAACAGTCGTCCCAAAAGTCAGTTCCCCACATCGCGTACTGGTCAGGTTCACGCATTGGCGGCTCGAACTTACTAATTAACATTCCGGCTGAACGATGCAGATTTCCACGGATCGGTGGGCCATTTGTACCGTTCTGAGCTGGATTCCAATGATCCTTCAAGGATACGGTCATCTCGGACAGTAATCTGAGCATGTGGGATGTTAGAAGGTGCGGATACTTCGTCCCCTGCCCCCATCCGTCATCATTAAAACGGCCTATCACGTAAGAGATGAGGTAAAGGAAGGCATTCTCAATCTCGAGGAATTCTCGTTTTTTCTCCTTCTGGGCGTCGGTGCCGCTCGGAAGGCTCATCCGAAATTGACGATAGGAATCGCTGTAGCGACTTCGCTTAAAGGCATCCATCTCAGGTTCCAAATCCGGCCACATAGCGACACCTCCATATCCTTCTTAATTTTCGGTTCTTCAACGGGAGTTCATTCTTGGCACGTCTTTAACCCGGCATGAATGACTGCTGCTGGCCGGTCTGTTCCTCCCCGAGCCAAGCTGCGCCTCTCGGTTGTTAAAGATCAGCCGGTGCAGTCGCTTGTGGGACAGTTTGCCGTTCATGGCCTCACGGCCGTGCAGCCATTTGCGATCATGGATCATGTATCCCTGGCCGGAATACAACTTGATCCTCAACTGAAGTTGTCGCATTCGCCTCTCCAAATCTTCCGTCCATTCGTTACCGCAGCCATGAAGCAGGTGATAGTTTTCTTCGTACCGATCTTGTGCGTGTATTCCGGTTAGATTTGTGGTGATCTGTTTTCTGATTTCGATCGGCAGCGTCTTTACCTTAGTCAATAGCTCAATCAGGGATGACACGGGCAGGAAAACTGACGCGCCGGTAGAGTCATTTGTGACATCTTCGAAGACGTTAAATAAAATGACGGGGACATAGAGGTCAGAGTGCAATGGAAATTCATTTCCGTTTTTCTGACTCTTGCTTATCGGCTGACACACCGCCGAGAGTGGGTCGCGCGAAAGAAAAACCAGCGCCGCGCGTAAGAATGCGAAGAGGAATACTAAACTGCGCCCGTCAAGAGGCCCGTCGATCAAGCCCGTAAAGAGCATTAGTTCATCAGATATTCTCAAATCATAAAAGTTTCTCGCAAAACACATCAAGTCCTTCGCCAGCGCTCGGTCACATATTGAGTTCTGGTCCAGCGAGTAAGTGTCGTCATATTCTCGGCCTGCAAGAAGGTGTATTGAAACAGGTTTTCTCAACGCTTCAACTTGCTTCCTCCATGGTCCAAACAACGCTCGAAACTCTCGAGACCATGTGTGCCACGACGCAATTCTGTTTATGCTAAGTCTTGCCTGCTTGAGTGGCGCTTCAGTCTGTTGAAAGATGTTCATGGCGTAATCCGGCGTCAGGAGATCCCGGCGCACCGCACGACCGTTCGACGCTCAGACTAAGCTGCCAGCGAGAGCGTCCGTGGGCACCAGCTTTATCTTGAGGCTGAATTGGGCGAGTATGCAGGTAAGCAGAGGCTCGTGAGAATCCAGCCCGCCTTTTTACTGAAGAACACATGAAAAGTATATCTGATCGCAGTGCAAGTCAAGGGTTTTCTAAACGCTGGAGTTCCTTGCTCAAAACGTTGCGTGAGACTGACATCAGGAGCGCCCTGGTGGTCTACTTTTCGTGATGTCCCGCTTCACACCGTCGACAAAGATCGCAAAGGCAGTTTTCCTACAATCGCCGAACAGAAAGGTACCCGCTTGCGCGCATTGTCTTCAATCAGAATTTTCTGTGCGATCAAACCGCCGCGCAAAAAAGAAGCCCCACCAACTTGGTTTGTCACCGAGAATGAACTGCGCCGTCTGTGCGCCGCATTTGAAGTTCCGAAGCTTACTTTTGCGGCGGGTTCAATTCAGTAGCCCGCCTCTGGATCTTGCGTTCTGCATGGTCATGGTTCCACCAAGGCAAAGAACAGCCAACCTGCGGCTTCTTACGGCTAACGAACAAAATTCTAGGAACGCACGGGTCTCAAGCGTTCAATTAGGGGGTTGGAGTTCTTGATCTTATTATTCGCAAAAAGTGAGCTCTTGTGTATTCCGTATAACCCAAGCCGTTAGAACCGAGGAGCCTTTCGAAGTGATGTTTTTCGATTCTGACTGCCCAGAGGAGCGTCAGGCCACGCTCGTTCAAGAACTCCTTCAAGAACTCGCGCTCAACGAGTAGACGAAGCGGGCCATCTCCTGTCAGCGGAAGCGTAACAAATCGCGGAGCGCCATTGGTTCCGACGTAAGTGTTCCGTGTGTCCCAACGTAATTGGTTATGATCAAAGAAAACCTTCGCAGGCAATAACGCGTTTATGGAGTTTGGTTGGTAAGCATCAAACTCAAAATGAATGTTAAGGATGTGTGACGTGGACGTCATCGAGCGCGTGATACTATTTTCCACTTCTGGTTCATCAACGTCTTCGAAGTAAGGGGCAAACGGCAAAGCCCAAGAGAATTCAGCAAGGAACCCTCCGTGCATTTGGTAACCTTCTGGCAAATCGACATCTCCTGGTCGGCTCAAATTGTCACCTCGGTTCCATCAGCAGCGGAGGTTCCCGGGTGAGGCTTGGAAAGTGTGACACGATACTATTCTTGACTTGAGGGCAAGCTTGGGCTTAATCTTGCGGCGCTTTGCAACAATGCTGGCTGGTCCTCAGAGCCTGAGCGCTAGACATTCCTCTGTACCAGCCGAATTAGCTGTCGTTCTCTAAGAGACAGACGACTTCTCAAGACCCTCGTCGATCTGGCTCTTCTGCGGCTGTTAGCTAAAAGCTTGGATACCCCGATCATGACTGAGCTTGAATTCCGATCTCGACAACGTGCTCGCGAAGAATTCGCCCGGTTGGCCAGCATCTGTACCTCTCTGTTCAAAACCCAGGATGAGAAAGAGGTTCTCGAACGAATCGTCGAAGGCGCGCGTCTAATCGGCCTCGAGCGTGTTCGGGTTTACTTTCAATCTCCTGACCGAACGTCATGGATTGGGATGCGCCATTTAGGGATGCACGCCGGTTTTGACGGGAACACATGGCCAGTCAAGAGGCCTTTCGACGAAGAACTCAGTCGTGCACGTCTGTTTCAAAAAGGCGCATCGAACATCCCCTCGCTTTCCTCCGCCGAGCAAAATCTTAATGAGTGGATTTGGGTTCCATTTCTCAGTGACGAAGACGTTGTCGGCGGGCTGTCGGCTGATAACGATCTAAGCAAGCAACCCATCGAACCTGAAACTCTCGAGTTTCTTGAGTCGTTCGGAGTGCACGCCTTTGCGGCCATCCAGGCCACAAGGAGCATCGCCGGAACGCGGAAGCTAAACGCGCTGCTTCAGGTTTCTGCACGAATGCAAAAGCTTCTGAACCTTAGTCAGGTTCTTGAGGCGACTTGCCGGTCCGCGTTGCGATTCGTCAGCGTTGGTCATTGCGGGTTCGTCAGATTCGACGCTTCTGGAGACGGCGGCACAGTCGAGGCAGAGTATCCGGACATGGGAATGGTTGGCCATGTCGTCCCGCTTCGTGACATCCCGGCGTGGATCGATTTCACGAAGTCTCGCCGGCCGTTCATCTCGCGTGATGTAGCAAACGACTCATCGCTTGGCCTCAGCCGCGACATTCTCATGGCCAAGGACATCAGGTCGGTAATGATTGTGCCGGTTGTGACCGAACATGGGGTGCTGGGTTCGTTCGGGCTCGATTCCGTCGGTGAATTCCACGATTTTACCAAGGCGGAGCTTGAGACTTGTCAGTCTTTTGCCGAGCAGGTTGCGGTGGCAATCACTAACGCAGAAAGGTTTGATGAGACCAAACAAGATGTTGAACAATTAGCGAAGCTACAAGATTCAATGATTGCAATGGCGTCTCCTGTAAGTCGGAATGACCTTCTGCAAACAATAATTCAACAAGCGGTCGGCCTGCTAAAAGCGAAAAGCAGCGGAATCTATCAATACTATCCAGAAACTAATGAGCTCACCGTAATTATCGATTACAACAGACAGGATCAAGTTGGTAAGTCTTTGAAGGTCGGCGAGGGTATGGCCGGGCAGTTGGTAAAGTCCGGGGCGCCCTACTTGATCGTCAAAGACTATAACGAATGGGAAGGGAGGGCGAAGATCTATGCCGACAAGCGAATCTTCGGATCCGTCCTCGCAGTTCCACTCAAAAGAGCAGGCAAAGTCCTAGGCGTCCTTTATATAGATGACGAGGTGGGACGGACCTTCACCGAACGAGACGCTCGGCTATTGGGCTTGTTTGCCGATCAAGCAGCAATAGCCCTTTCCGATGCGATTAGCAAGGACGACGGGACCCTGAAACGGCTACAGATGCTCTCGCGCGCGACTGAGAGCATTATTTCCCGTTTGCCAGGAAAACGGTTAGACGAACTACTAAGTCTCATCGCCCAGCGCACGACGGAGGTTTTGGATGCTGAAGCTTGCGGAGTGTTCCTCGTGAAGCAGGGAGCGTTTCTGACGCTGGAAGCCAGTTTCGGTCATGCAGAAGGTCAGTTCCAGAAGGGTAAATCTTTACCAATTGCCAAAGGCCCGAAGTCCGGCTTAACCGGATTCATCGCTCACAGCGGCAAGATATTTAGACTGGCTGGCCGAGCGCTGAGCAATAATCCGCACGTGCGCGGCGACGGACCTTATCACACGGGATCAGAAAAATGCTATTCCCTTTTGGCGATCCCGCTCAAGCGCAAAATCGGTAACCGCGAGAAGCTAATCGGCCTTCTGCGCATCGACAATAAGAAAGATCAAGAAGGTCGTATCTCTCCGAACTCAAAATTCACGCGCGAGGACGAATGGATTTTAAGCATATTTGCCGAGACGGTTGTGCTGGCGCTTGAGCGCGCCGAGTTTATTGAACAACTCCGCAAGGAACAGGAGAGTCTCAAGCGCTTTCTCAACAGCTCACCGACGGGTGTTATCGCGGTTGATATACGCGGGAATATCACCGGCTTCAACAATCAGGCGGAAGAGATCCTCGGTTATTCAGCCAGGGATGTGTTGCATACCTCGGTTGACCGATTATATTACGAAGAAAATGAGGCGCGCAGGATCGGCACCGATTTACGAGAGGCCGGCGAAAGGTTGAAAAACTACAATACTTATGTGCGCAGCAGCGCCGGGGACCCAATCGCGATTAAGCTATCGGCCACGTGGCTTTACGACGACGACGGAAACCGAATAGGTAGTGTCGGATATTTTGACCGGGCAGTTAGCGACTTACAATCCTTTGTATTTCAAGCGCGCCAGCCGACTGCAGTTCAGGATCAAACTGGTGACCTGGAAAAGCTGGCAAAAACTATCATCTCTATCGCGCCGCACACGTTTTGTAGAATCCTGCTCCGTGGCGAAGCGGATCGGCACCTGATCGTCGAAGCGGCGCACTCAGCAATGGGCGAGAAAAACTGGACTCCGCGATTAGCGGAACGGATAGTTGTGGGCGATTGGCCAGGGCTTGATAAGCTCCTCAAGCAGGCCAATCCCAGAATTATTCGATGGAGCAAAAAGTCGTCGCAACCAAATCTCGAACGACTGTCGCGATCTCTCGGTTTTAAGAGTAGCCTGCAAACACTCCTGCTGATCCCGCTTCGAGTGGATGAAATAGATGTCGGTCTCCTTGAGATCGGTGAACTGCGCGCTGAGCGTGGAAGCCGCTTCACAGACTCACAGATAGAGCTCATTCTTAAAGCAGCCAGTCAAAGCACACGCTTGATTGCGATGAGTTTGTATCGTATCGCCAATCGCCACAAGGAGGAGCTTGAACGATTGCACGAAGCAGCCAAGATCATGGCCCAGCCATTTGACGATTTCACAACTGCCCGGCAAGCGATTGTCGATCAGGCCGCGCTGACCTTCGGCGCCGATTCTGCATCACTCTGGTCCTATGACGAAAAGCAAAACCGCTTCAGCCATGACGATCCCGTAGCTTTCGGGATACCAGAAAAGGAGTTTCTGTCATTTCGGGAAAAACAACCGGGAAGTGAAGGGGTCGCCCGTACGGTTCTGGCTCAGGACTGGATCGGAGTCCCGGATATTTTGAGTCGTGATCTGTCCTTTATGGGGGCATCTACTCGCAGCCTGCTGAAGCGGAATCACATCTCAAGCTTTCAGGGTATTACGTTGAGGGTCGGGAAGGAGCGAGTGGGGGTCATCTACTTGAACTACCAGAAGGCCCGAAGCTTCCGAGAAACCGATCACCGCGCGTTGGAGAACTTCGCCGCTTACGCAGCTCTGTCCCTGAAAAGAGCAAAACTAGCGAGCCGGCTGCAAACTGCTCAGGCAATGTCGGAAGCAGCGACTGCAATGACGGCAATTGGAGACACGGATGCGACTCTGACATCGGTCGTGGAAGGCACGCAATCTGCGGTGGGCTGTGACGCGATCGTGCTCTATACGTATGATCCGAAGACGAAAAAACTAGCTTACCCGCCTAAGTATTGGAACGTTCATCATGCCGATAAGGCGTGGCCGCCTCACCGCAGGGTGCCGCTGAACTCGTTCGTTTATCGCAGTATCGAAGAGGACGAAATCAAACCCGTTGAGCAGGTAGCTGACGAACCGTTCTTTAAGAAGTCTCGTTTTGCGCGCGTCGAGGGAATCAAATCCTGTCTCGTCATCCCGCTAAAGTCGGCGGACGGAAAAGTCGGCGTCATGTTCGTAAATTATCGGACTCATCACATATTCAATCTGCAGGAGATCAAGAGCGTTCGGAGCTTTGCCGATCAGGCAGCCGTGGCGATCAATAATTCTCAGTTGTACTCACTCGCCGAGAGAAGAACCTGGGTCCTCGACGGCCTCTACAAGTCGAGTCACACGATAATCAAAAGCCTGCAGCTGAAGAGGACGCTCAACAAAGTCGCCCAACAAGCTCTGCACATTGTTGGAGTGCACAATATCACGAAATCATTTAGTCACGTCGCGCTACTGAACGACGATATGTTGGATTTTGTCGCTGCGAGCTCACGTCAAATCATGGCGACGTTGAGGCGCGGAATGTCTCAAATAAATCTTGCCGACCAAGACTCATCGCACGGCATTGCCGGTCTGGCAGTCCAACGACGAGGAGTGCAAAACGTTGGGGACGTGCACGAAAACAAGCAGTATCGAACATTATATAAGTACATTCAGTCGCAGCTCTCAGCTCCATTGAAGATCGGTAATGAGGTTATCGGAGTTATCAGCGTTGAGCATCCGGACAGAGAGGCTTTCACTAAGGAAGATGAGCGAAATCTCGAGCTGCTGGCGTTTAATGCGGCGGTCGCAATCAAGAACGCGCAACAGCATGATGTCATCAAAACGGACAAGGAGCGCCTTGAGGGTCTTCACCAGGCCGCCAAAGCGATGGCTGTCGCAACCGATTTGGACGGCGTGCTAAAAAAGATCGTCGAGAGGGCAAGACAGATGTTTAAAGCCGACTCATGCGCGCTCTGGACTTACGACCCGATCAAGCGCCGCTTTCTGCGTCATGAACCGGTCGCAATCGGCATAAGTCCACGACACTTTGCGAAGTTTAAGGAAGAAGAGCCGAAGCCAGGAAGAACCTCTCACACGGTTCTCAGGGAAGGTTGGAAGGGTGTGCCGAGCTTGTCGGGCCCCGACGCAAGATTACTCGGCCCACGAACTGTACAGCTGTTAAGGCTGATTGGAGTTAGGAGTTTTCAGGGCATCGCACTGAGAGTTGCTGACGAACCCATAGGGGTTCTCTATGTCAACTACAATAGGCACCGCACCTTTGACGATGCGGATCGCGGACAGATGGAAAACTTTGCGCGGTATGCAGCTTTAACGCTTCTCCGGGCCCGCCTGGCACATGAAGTAGAGACGTACTCGAGATCCACGGTCGCGGCTTCGATGACTACCTTACAAGAACCAGATAAGACGCTGGATTCTCTTACTCGAGGAACATACGAAACGCTGGGATGTGATGCACTAGTTCTCTATCAGTACGACGAAACCAAGAAGCGGCTGGCTTATCCACCGAGCTATTGCGGCGTAAATTATCCAGAGAAGGCGTGGCCCCGCGGCGAACCCCCTCTCGAGACCGTGCCTTACCGGATGCTATCGAAACCCAACCCAACGATCGTTGAAGTGACGGCAACTCACAAAATGTTCAAGGACCGACAGTTTGTTGCGCGCGAGCATATTGAGTCCTGCGTCGCGTTGCCTCTTTGCGTCGCCAATAAGAAGGTCGGAGTAATGTTTATCAATTATCGTGAGCGCCACCTCTTCGATGACGGTGAACTGAAGCGTATCAGGCTGTTCGCGAATCAAGCTGCGGTGGCAATTTCCAACTTGCAGCTTTACACCCAGTCACAGAATCAAACTAATGCTCTAACGGGTCTCTATGACGCCGGCCAAACGATTACCGAAACGCTAAGCAAACCGAAGACGCTGAAAAACATCTGTCGCCAGGCTCTCAAAGTAATTGAACAAGGAAATATTCGCTCCTTCAGCCACGTGGCCATACGCGACGGAAACACCCTGGGCTTTGTTTCCTCAAGTTCGGAACCAATTCTTAGAACGCTGCAAACAACTTCATCACACGTTAGCCTGAGGCGGCCGGCGCCGCGGAGCAAGAGACGCATTGGCATCGCCGGACGGGCGGTGATTACCAGGCAGGTCCGCAATGTTCCGGATGTGAGCAAGAATTCCGACTACAATGAGATCAGGTCGTGGGTTAACTCTCAATTGTCAGCGCCATTGAGAGTTGGCCGCGAGGTAGTGGGTGTATTGAGCGTTGAGCACAAAAACATCGCCGCCTTTAGCGAGCAAGACGAGCGAAACATTGAGTTGCTGGCGGCGCAGGCCGCAGTTGCGCTGAAGAATGCGCAACAGTTCGAAGAGTTGGAACGCACCAAAGGATTGGTCGGCGCGCGCACGGCACTGGCATGGATGGGCATGACCAGCAGTGCTCAGGGTCACGCCATCGAAGGGCATAGCTCTAATATTGCACATGCCGTGGAGCTTTTGCGCGAGGAACTCTCGACCGAGAACCTGACCGCAGCTCAACGCAAACTAATTGAACGCCGCCTAAGGCTTATCGACCGCCAGGCGAAAGGCATGGCAAGACAAATAATGGCCCCTCATCCCTGGTCCCAAAGTGGGGCAACCTTCCCTATTAATGATTTTATTCGGGAATGGGTCAGGCGGTTAAAACAGAAAGATTTCTTCGCCCCGGATTTCAAAGTCGAGTTCAAAGCCGAAAAAAGGAACCCTAAACTTCGTTGCAGCCAGGAGTGGTTGCGCGAGGTATTCGACATTCTGGCAGAGAATGCGGTAGACGCTACTGATGGTTTGCCCTTGCGGCGCCTGATGATTAAGACAAGAATCGAAAACGAACAGATCGAGATCGCCTTTATTGATAATGGAGAAGGCATTCACAAAAACATTTTGAAGAGTCTCTTTAAGGAGCGGATAAAGAAACGCCGGACTAAGGGACTTGGTATTGGACTACTGATGACGCAGGCAATCGTGCAGGCATATGATGGCGACATCAAGGTTTTGCGTGCCGGTCCCGGCAATACAACGATGGTAATTTATTTACCTGAGCAACAAAGGAAAGCCCGCCAGTGACATACAATTTTATCTTGATCGGCAACAACAAGGGTGACGGCGACTGGCGAGACAGATTGCGAAAGGCTGTGGCCCCGCTCGGAAAGCTCCAGACGCTGACCGAGAAAGAAGCTCAGGAGCGTGAGTATTCTTCCGAGCACCATGTGATAATCATGGAGGAGAGCGGAGTAAAGAGAGTGGAAGACCTCGTCTCAAGATTCAGCAATCAACTAAACCCACCTTACATCGTGGTGGTGTGCGCCGCGAGGCCGAGCTGGGACGATGCGCTCAGAATGTTCAAGGCCGGTGCAACTGACTACATTCCTAAGGACTCCGGGAAAGCTCTAGCCATATTCTTCAAGGAGCTTTTAGCCGGTTCAAGGGTTTAATTCTAAAGCGGATGGAAGACTAAAATGCAAACAAAGATCTTGATAGCGGACAACGACCGAGCTCACCTGGAGATAATGACCGGCTTTCTTAAGCGGAAGGGCTACTCGGTAGTGGTCGCGCGAAATGTACCCGAGGCAAAGCGGGTTCTGCAAAAAGCGAACGTCAAGCTTGCGCTACTTGACGTGCGTCTCACCGAAGAGAGCGATCGGTACGACTTATCGGGGCTGACCCTGGCAAGTCTGGCGCCGAATGTTCCGAAGATCGTCGTTACCAAATACCCGACTTACTTGACCGTACGGATGGCGCTTCGTTCGGTCGGAGGTGCGCCTCCAGTAGCAATTGATTTTGTCTCAAAGCCCCAGAAGCTGGCGGCGATTCAAGTAGCCATTGAAGGCGCCGTTGCCAACGCGCTTCAAGTCGCTCAATTCAAGGAGTTCTTTGAACATCTCCAAAACGGCAACCGCGAGGCCTGGAAGATCCTCTGGGATAAAGAAGCCTGGCGCCTTATCACGCTCGTGCAGCGTCACGGTTTTAGCCGCACCGTCGCCCAGAATGTTTGTTTCGAGGTCTTTCGCGATTTAGCTCAAGCTCCGAGACTGCCGCGTACTAGCGCGCTCAAGACAACGCTAGTGAATGAGACGGTGCGCAAGATCAAAATTCTGGCAAAGAAGAAGCCGGGCAAACAAGGTAACCTGACGCGAATGGCTTTGAGAAAAACCGCAGCTTCGCCAGTCAAGTTGGGCCTTGCGGAAGACATTGTAGCGCCCGTAATTAACCACAACGTTTCAAAAGCTCGACTTCTTAAACACTTGAAGAATGCGATTGGCGACTTGCCTGTGAGAGAGCAGAAAGCGATCGTCATGCACTTGTTCGAGGCAAATTCTCCGGATGAAATTGCCAGGAAGCTCAACCTCGGAAGTAAGACTGTGACCCGGTATTTACGCGATGGCGGCGCGCATCTTGAGGCCAAACTTGCGGAACTGAAGTGAAGGAGAAGGAAACTTATGGCTGACAGCCCAGACGATAGCGACAAATTCCTGAAGCGGTTTTTGGAAAAGCTCGTAGACTTTGCCCAGGAAAATAAGAAAGCGTCACCATCGCAGAAGAACTCCGATCGCCTCGCCGCAGCGGTCACCATCAGAAAGGATCGATACTTCAATCCCCATCTCGCGTCTTATACAAACTTTGGCGAATCAGGTTTGGCGATGATGTTGTTTATGGATATCGTCGGTTACTCAAACGCAAAATTCCAGGAGGAGCTGGAAGCTCACACTAATCGTCTTAATAAGGTAGTACTTAACGCCCTCAAGAAGGCCGGGTGTGATCTCGATCATGTGATTTGCCTTCCCAGCGGCGACGTCATGTGTCTTTGTTTTAAGGATCACAAGAAACCGTTGAAGGTGGCGGCGAATATCGATGCCGCGCTAAGGCGTGGCAAGATGAAGCTGCGGATGGGCATTCATAGCGGTGGCCTCACTCGCGTCAAAGACTTGAAGGAAGGGTTCACTATGTCCGGCGATGCCATCAACGTGAGCCAAAGAGCAATGGACTTTGGTGATGCACATCACATAATTTGCACCGAAGAAGCATACAAAGAGCTTAGTAAAATGAAAGCCGACAGTAATCTCTTCAAACCGTTAGGGAAATGTAAAGTAAAACACGACGTAGAGCTCGAGCTGTTCAATTATGCTTGCAACAAGAGGAAGATTGGAAACTCCGCTCCGCCAAAGAAGTCGGCCAACATCGCCGATAAGAAGACTACGAGCCGGATAAAAAAATCACCAAGGACAGGAGCCGGCGCTTCTCTCTGAGGCAACTGTTTTTCAGGTTCTGGATTCCAGGGCCACGCTCAGCACGATGTTCATCTAATCCGACAGGGTCAGCCGTCCTCCCTATGCCCCGTACCATCACCGACGCTACCCGAATCCGCGAGGCCATCGCGCGCCTCAACTTCCAAACACAGATCCCCGAGAAAATTCTCAACGAATGGCTTACCGGGGTCAAAATCCCACGAGTAAACGAGTTGTCTGGCCCGATGATCCGCCTCCACGCCTATCGCTCCGGTGAAGAGGTCATGAAAGAAGGAGAATGGGGCGGCAACGAGTTTCGGGCCTTGGTGGATGGCGCACTCGACGTCTTGATGTGGGATCCGTTGCTGAAAACGAACCGTAAAGCCAATGAGGTCAAGCCGACCGAAAGCTTCGGCGAAATGTCGCTGTTCGCCGGCGTGCCCCGAACCGCCACGGTCGTTGCTGCCGGACCCGAGGGCCGCGAGTCGCTCGTGCTCGAAATCGACCGGCCTGCATTGCGGAGCGCCAGGCAAAAAGAAAAAGGTAGCCACTTCACCCAGGAGTTCTTCTCGCGCCTGACCGATGTTTATCAGCAACGCGGACTGAGCACTATCATTGAGCAGGTGCGTCAGGCCAGCGGGCTCGCACTCTTCGCAGACCAGGTTGAAGTTCTGAAAAAGATCGGCCGCTTCCGCATATACGGCAGGTCTCACCGGCTCTCCGAACAGGGCGACGAAATCAAAACGATCTATCTAATTCGAAACGGATGGGTTCGCTGTTCCTATGACGTTTTGTCGGAGGAAGGCAGTGGAGTGATTGTTGCGGCGGCGGCGCCAGGCACAAAGGTCGAATTTTTGGGGAACGGAAACTCGCTGGGACTGACCAGCCTGATCTTTCCGCCACCTCGGAGATGGAATCACTCGGCCGTCGTGATGTTGCGCACCGAGGTGTTGGAGATTGATGTCGCTTCGCTCCGCGCTAGCCCCGGTCTGGCCGAAGCAGTTTACAACGCCTTTGCGGGTCTTGGGCATATCGACAGCGACCGGAACATTCCACCGGGGCTTGATCCTAAAGAGCTGCTAACGACTGAAAAACTGATTACGTCGGGAGTCATTGAGACTGACAACCTCCTGGTCATGGACATGGATCTTTGCATTCGCTGCGGCAACTGTTCCGTCGCCTGTCAAAAAGTCCACGGTCAGACCCGTCTTGTTCGCCGCGGCATTCACATAACGCGACTTACGAAGCTGGACAAGCAGTCGGAGAAACATATTCTGGTCCCGCAGGTCTGTATTCACTGTCAGGATCCCGAATGCCTCACCTATTGCCCGACCGGCGCGATTCATCGCGGATTGACCGGCCAAATCGACGTTACCACTGAAACCTGTACAGGTTGTATGGAGTGCGCTCAACGCTGCCCATACGGCGCCATCTCAATGATCTCAGGAATATCGATCGAGCCAAAGCCTGCGGGCTTTGCCGATCAAATAGGCGAGTGGTTGGGCCTTAGCGCTCCAACTCTGCCGCCGGCTGAGACGGGGACTAAACAGCTCATCGCCGCCAAGTGCAATCTTTGCGAGGGCACAAATCTAAATCCCCCTGGTTCGAAATCGCCGGCATATTCGTGCGAGGAAAATTGCCCGACCGGATCCTTGGTTCGCGTTAACCCGCGAGAGTACTTTGACGAAGCCGAACATCGGCTGGGGCACGCATTTGGGAGCGAGTCAATTCTCAGTGGCCGCAATATCCATCGACGCGATTTGCGCAAGCGAGTCTTCCACCTCGTTGGCGGGTTGCTGACGCTACTAATGCTGGTTGGTGGCATTCGCTTATGGCTGGTTTACGGGTTTCATCAAGAGCTTCTCTTATCAACAACTCTACGCGGACTGTCCGGCTCAGTGGGTGGAATTGGTATCGTGGTCGCATTGCTTTACGTTCTTCGTCGCCGCATATATCGAAGGCGGGCCGGTGCGTTGCGCTATTGGCTCCTCTTCCACTCGTACGTCGGACTGATGGCGACGGTAGCCATCGCGATTCACGGGTTCGGTCACGGCGGCAGCTGGCTCACCAAAGCGCTAATGTTTAGCTTTGATGTTGTTGTGTTGACCGGGATATTCGGCGTGGTTAGTTACTGCGCTGCCCCTCGACTGTTAACGAAGATTGAGGGCGACCCGTTATTGTTGGAAGACCTCGAAGCGCGCCGTCTGGAGCTGACGAATGAACTGGCGGTGGTCTTAGAGTCCGGCGGGACGCTCGGCCAGGCGTTGGAAGACCCGAGACGGCGATTCGCCTCATTCAAGTACCTCCTCCGGCAGATTCTTCGTCCGGAAAAACTTAGTGATTTGCTGGCGAGCGCGCGCGAAGACTACGAAGGGCCAGCGCTGCGTGTCGCTAGGCCAGATCGCGAAATCTTCCTCGCTGCGGTTGAAAAACTGGCGACCCTGAGACGACTTGACGCTCTGATCTTCCTTCACCGAGTCATGAAGTGCTGGTTGCCGCTCCACATCATCGCCGGCTCGCTCATGTTTGCTCTAATGCTGGTCCATATTCTTCAGGTTGTCGTCTTTGCTGCTCGCTGAATTGTGGCATGTCTGAATCAGGCACTTTCGAGATCATCGACGAAGCTCGCGCCTTTACACCCGTGATCATCCAGTCGGGCGGCCTGCTGGTCGGGCGCGCGCGTGACTGCGATTTGGAGCTAAACGATCCTTCCATTCCTCTCGTACTCGGAGGAATCAAACAGGTTGGCGACCGTTTCTATTTTTGCCGTTACAAGCCCTGGCATGACAAAGCCGAAGACGTAAGACTCCTGATAAATGGTCGCACGCTGCGCGTCGAAGAAGCGCTCGCCTCCGGTGATCTTCTGGTAGTCGGTGGTTATCAAATCCAGTTAAGTACTAAGCCCAACAAGCTGGTGCTCAAAGTGAGTCGGGCGGATGCCGAAGCTGCGAGCACCTCGACAGACGACGACCCCGCAATTCAACCTCCGATCGAAGGCGAGGAACGGAAATCGCACAGGCAAGTTAGCTCGACCGAGACCGATCTGGTTCACGAATGGCTCGATCGTCGCGTTCCGGAAGATAAGCAAAAACCAACTCCGGAGAACTATCTGCAACCTTCTCCGCCAGACCGAGAATGGCGGATGAGATTCAACTGGTTGCCGACGAAGGATCTGATCGCTCCATGGCCTGTCCGCTTCCTTTTTTACTGTATTCCCTTCGTCGGCGTCTTGGCCCTAATGACCCTACACTTCTGGCCAACTTTTTTTTCGCCTGGGGTGGTGGCAAATGCTCATACCAGAAAGGATTTCAAGCTCTCGCCACCGATAGCCGCGCAGGCGAACGGCAATACCTGCCGAACTTGTCATTCACTCAGCCAATCAATGGTGGCGAACTGCTCAGGGTGTCACAACACCAATGGTTTTCAGGCGACCATGACCTCGGCCCACCAAAACGCAGGTCTTTCTTGCGTTGACTGTCACGGCGAACATCGAGGGGCGGACTATTCTGCGAAGGCATTTGCTTTCACCTCGTGCGCGAACTGTCATAACAACGAAGTCCGACAAACTTTCAACGGAAGAACCGTCCGCACGCCCCACGATGGGACATTTGGATATCCGGTAGTTGACAATGAATGGAAATGGAAGGGTCTTGAGGCTTCAGCTCTGCAGTTAAAGCCGGAAGTTGCCGAACGGAAAAACGACAAAGACACCGAAGAGCAATGGCGAAAGAAGCAGTTTCACGCTATTCACCTATATCGGGTCAAGGCGGCATCCGAGCTCAAGCAGAAAGATGGACAACTCTTGTGCTCGAGTTGCCATGCGACTAACGGAGATCGTAAGAGCCCGAGACAAACCTGCGGGATATGTCACGACGGATACACTGATAGTGGGACAGGTCGATCAGTTATATCGATCGAAAAACCCAACTGCGTGTCATGCCATGTGCAGCATTACTTTGACGCTCATCGGTGGGGGGATTTGGTGACCGAAACAGTACAGGAGAAGCAACGGCGGGCGATCGACAAGCACTATGCTGACGCCGTGAACCGAACTGCTGGCCCCTGACCGGTAGAAACTACCTCGGCAGTTGGCTGTAATGTAAAACGAAATCCACGGTTGTTGTCGGACTGATTTCCAAATTATCGATTCAGCGCCATCAGAATCTGAAGCGACCGACCTACTCCAGTATTCAAAAAGGAGAACGAGATGAACCTTACGACGAAACGCTATCAAGATCGGGAACACCCAATGAGAGGGATTCGTTTGTTCTTGCTCTTCGTTGTTCTCTTCGGATCAATTGAGACCGCCCAAGCGCAATGGTCGACTCCTGATAGCAACGGAAACATCTACTACAACGGCGGCAACGTCGGAGTAAATACCTCCAGTCCGGCAGCACGAGTACACATCGACGGCGATGTGCTTCTTGGTTCTTACAAGGCCTACATTTCTCGATACACGACAGATAATCAGTACCGTGGTCACATTCAATGGGACCACCTTCAACTCGGTAACAACGGAGCGAATCTGATTGTCGCGGGAAATACAGCCTCTGGCGGCGAATTAGGATTCGTCGTCAATAACACTGCTGATCTTGTCGGGCAATACGGTATCCAGACTTACAACGGAACCATGGCGATGTACCTAAAGAGCAACGGCAATGTGGGCATCGGTACAACGAGTCCCCAAAGTATCTTCGATATAGGCAAGAGTCAGACTGCACCTGCCTTCAGGATCGGTAATTCGAATTATGGAACGAACTACAACAGTGTCTGGGGACTGCAATCAGGTGCGCAGTCGATCATGATATTCGGGAATAACGGACAGAATGAGATCAGGGCCGGGAATTCGAATGGTGGCGGCTATCTCGATTTCTTTACGAACAACACAGCCGACTATACGTCCCCAACAAACGGAAATTTTGTGATGCGCCTGGCAAACAACGGAAACCTCGGCATCGGCACGACTGGCCCGCTTACCAAACTCCACACTAAGGGCAGCGGGTTTTTCGAAAGTCCTAGTCTGAACGGGATAAACATAGTGCCCGGCGCATCACTGCAGACAATTCAATCTGACTGGAATTCAGGCGGGGGCGATACTCCAATTGTGATAAAGACGCAGAGTGGCGGCAATCAGGTTTATCTCGCGACCAGTGGCAATGTTGGAATTGGGGCCGCTCCCGGTTCCTACAAGCTCGACGTAAACGGAACCGCGCATATAAGCGGAAACGTCACGATCGATGGCAATCTCGCCGCCAAATATCAGGACGTCGCCGAATGGGTTCCCTCCTCTGAGCAGCTCGCAGCTGGCACGGTAGTAGTTCTCGATTCAACCAAATCAAATCAAGTCACTTCATCAACGACCGCATACGACACGCGCGTAGCGGGTGTCATCAGCGAACGACCCGGTATCGCGCTCGGTGAAAAGAGTGAGGGCAAAGTTCTCGTTGCCACCACCGGCCGCGTGCGCGTGAAAGTCGATGCCAGCAAGGGCGCGATTCACATAGGTGATTTGTTGGTTACGAGCGATGTCTCGGGAATGGCAATGAAGTCTGAGCCGATCATGATCGGCGGCCGTCAGATTCACGCGCCAGGAACATTAATCGGCAAAGCGCTCGAGCCTTTGGAAAAAGGTAAGGGTGAGATTTTAGTGCTGTTGAGTTTGCAATAACAGCGGACTCGATCAATTTCTGCAATCAGGAGACAAGACATGACTTCTACAACCAGAAACCGTCAAGGGTACGTGCGCAGATACGATCAATTCGGCTTGTGCTTTTGATTATTGTTTTGTTAGCAGGCGTTAGTACAGCGCAGGCCCAATGGACCACCAACAGTAACGATGTTTACAAGGCAAACACGGCCGGCAATGTCGGGATTGGGACGACGAACCCACAATCGAAGCTGGAAATCGATTCAGGGGATCTGGTGTTAACGCACGTGAGCGGCGACACGGGAAAGAAAGGGATATTCGCCTACAACACACCTTACTCAGCGGAACACGCCTTCTCGTTTACTAGACAGAACACCGTCGCAAATTCCGACCTGTCGATCAGCGCCTATGCGGGCATAGGTTTGACAGGCGGCAAGACAAGCCCAGAAAGCTCCTCGTTTCACTTTTACATCAATCCAAGTGGCAACGTTGGCATCGGGACGACAAGTCCAGGTGGAAAATTGGATATATCTGGGGCGACATATTCATTACCTGCCACGTCGGGTACTTCTCAGACGGGACTTGTTGCCAGATTCAAAGATTCGCGCACATCTGGCGATGTAGTGTTGGATGTCGGCAATGCGGCAAATGCAAATGCTACGTGGCTACAAAGTACCGACATGCGCGATCTGGCGTTGAAATATTCCCTTTTGCTTAATCCTAACGGCGGCAACGTCGGTATCGGGACCACTAGTCCGATAGCGCGATTCCACGTCAATACTGGCACGAACCAAAACCTTTGGGTCAGGGATGCGGGAGGGTTGGATATTACGTCTGCCAACGACGCTGGTTCCGCCTTCGCATTGCTAAATATCAACACTTCAACGCTTGCCATAAACGCTGGCAGTGGCGGCAACGTTGGCATCGGTACGACCAGTCCACAAGGTAAGCTTCACATAAGGGCGGGAACTAACAAGAACATCTGGTTGCGTGATGGTGGGAGCGTTACGTAATCAACCCGACCCGCCGTGTCGTAATGCGTTGCGGTCCACGACGGTCACCGATCAGGCTGGCCGGCAGAGACGGCAAAAGACCGATGCGCTAGGTCGAGTTGTGCGCGTCGACGAGCCTAACTCAAGCGGCAGTCTCGGCACTGTCGATGCTCCCACGCAGCCCAGCTTCTATCAGTACGCAAGGACACCTGATTGCGATCTCGCAAGGTTTTTCGCCACAAAACTCGAACCTTGAAGATCCCGTCAACTATCTCCAGCACCGTTACTTCAAGTATGACGCCCTGGGCCGTCTGCTTTATGAGAAACAGTCGGAACAGGCGGGCACCTTCACGGCGTCAGACACGCCCACCGGCAACAGCTCATGGTCGCGTCAGCTGATCTACGACGAAACCATTGCCAACGTTACCTATAGCGGCTTGCTAACCACCGCAAAGGATGCGCGGAACATCTCGACGCAGTTTCGTTATGACAATCTGAATCGGATTTATCAGGTCGATTATTCAGACAGTACCCCCACCGTCAACAACTACTACGATCAGCCAGCCAGTGGTTACTTCAACAATGCACGCCTCACCAAGGCTGCGACCGCGGCTGTGGGGTCGGTGCCCGCAACCTCGCAAAGCTACAACTACGATCTAATGGGGCGGGTCGCCAGCAACCGGCAGATGGTCGGCGATCAGAGCTACACGATGAGCTATGGTTACACCCCTGCATCTGGCGGGACCCAATATGCGTTTGCCGATCATCAAGGCTCGTCGCGTGTGATTATCGGTCCAACCGGCAACGTAGTCTCGCGGCATGACTACGCGCCGTTCGGTGAAGATCTAGCCGCCAACCTCGACATGCGTAACGGCACTCCGGGTTATGGCAACGGAGACAATGCGCGGCAGAAATATGCCGGGATGGAGAGCGATGATGCTACGGGATTGGATCACACTCTATGGCGGCAATACGATTCGTCGAGTGGCAGATGGACCGCGCCTGATCCTTATGGTGGCAGTGAGTTCCTGAACACGCGCATCGAGATCGCGGTAATTCTTTGCGAGTTCGTCTGCGCGCTTCTGGATCTCGGCCACGTTAATAGTCGAGATGTACTTCACTTCCGAACGCGTGAAGCGGCCGTGCGAAATCGCGGCCGTCTGCGCCAGCTCGGCGTAAGCAGCACGCTGAAGCGCAAGCACATCACGCTCTGCCAGCGCATCCGAGATTGTTCCGCGTCCGGCAAATGCCGTTGCCGAGTTCGTTCTGTTGATGCGCTTGATTAGATCAAGCAACTCGGTCGAAACGCGACCCAGTTCTGCGATCAGCTCCTGCGGAGTTTCCGCCGGCGCATCGCCTTCCTGGACCTTTGCGTTTACAAGCAGTCTCGACTTCAGTTGCGCGATTCTCTTCTGGCAATCAGCGCGTAGAATTAGTGCTTCTGCTAGCTTCATTTTTGTTCACCTCCAAAATAGAAAATGTTTCTCAAATGATCAATCGAAGTACCTTTGCGTTTGAAAGAGTTTGGCTGCGGGAGAAGGAGTCGAACCTTCATCTTCGGGTTCAAAGCCCGACGTGTTGCCGGTTACACCATCCCGCAATCAGTAAAAGTATTTCGGGGCACTGGGATTCGAACCCAGATCCTCGCGCTAATCTGGCGCTAAAACCGCTTATAAGGCGGCTGCTCTACCTATTGAGCTATGCCCCGTCAAAGTTGGTCGCGGTGGAAGGAATTGAACCGACATCGCTCGATTATCAATCGAGTGCTCTGGCCGTTGAGCTACACCGCGCGAAGTGGTTGACCCGACGGGGCTCAAACCCGCACCTCACGGCTTAAAAGGCCGCCGCTCTGTCACTCGAGCTCCGGGTCAA
>Ga0137403_10000392_pt1 | contig 55959 bp, 48 predicted proteins | sample CZOMad2_1_16fung_FD_122057 | JGI IMG/M metagenome (GOLD analysis project Ga0137403, IMG submission 122057) | Vadose zone soil fungal communities from Angelo Coast Range Reserve, California, USA - CZOMad2_1_16fungal (Hybrid Assembly) | ecosystem: Environmental > Terrestrial > Soil > Vadose zone...
ACGGAATTTGGTTGTTCTGTGCCAAGTGGGGACTGGTCTCCGGCGAGAAGGCCCAAAAGAAATTGCTGGTGGCTTGTTTGGGATTCTTTGTGGGCATGAGCAGCGTTGGACTGGGCACTCTTTACACCATGCGCGTGAACTGGGATCAACAGCCGGTGGACGCGGTGGGAGCGACGCAGATTGAAGACGCAAGGCCGAGCGTCGAGGAATAAACGGGCGAAGCCAAGGGGAACGGCAGACAAGCATGGCGAATCCGAAGATTATCGTGGTAGGCGGCGGGCTGGCAGGACTCTCGGCCGTGATCAAGATTGCCGAGATTGGCGGATCGGTCGATCTGTTCTCGATTGTGCCGGTGAAGCGCTCGCACTCGGTGTGCGCGCAGGGCGGGATCAACGCGGCCAAGAATCTGAAGGGTGAAGGCGATTCCACCGCGATCCATCTCGACGACACCGTGTACGGCGGCGATTTCCTGGCGAATCAGACGCCAGTCAAGAACATGTGCGACGCGGCGCCGGGGATCGTTGACCTGCTGGACCGCATGGGAGTGCCTTTCAATCGCACTCCAGAGGGGCTGCTCGATTTCCGCCGGTTTGGCGGGACGTTGTACAACCGCACGGCCTTTGCAGGGGCGACCACCGGGCAGCAGTTACTCTACGCGCTCGATGAGCAGGTCCGGCGTTTCGAATCCGAAGGCAAAGTGAAGAAGTACGAGAGCTGGGAATTTCTCTCGGCGGTGCTCGACGGAAAGGGTATCTGCCGTGGCATTTGCGCGATGAATCTGCGCAGCATGGAAGTGCGAACCTTCCCTGCAGACGCCATCATCATCTGCACCGGTGGCATTGGCGCAATTTTCGGGAAGTCGACGAACTCGGTGGTCTGCACCGGATCGGCGCAGTCGGCACTTTATCAGCAGGGAGCTTACTACGCGAACGGCGAGTTTATCCAAGTCCACCCGACGGCAATACCGGGCGAAGACAAACTGCGTCTGATGTCAGAGTCGGCGCGCGGCGAAGGCGGCCGTGTTTGGGTTCCGAAACAGAAAGGTGACCCGCGGCTGCCGAAGTCCATCCCAGAGGGCGACCGCTGGTATTTCCTCGAAGAGTGGTATCCGAAGTACGGCAATCTGGTGCCGCGCGATGTCGCAACTCGTGCGATTCACAAAGTCGTCTATGAGAACGAACTGGGCATCGACGGCCAGCCCATGGTCTACCTCGATCTGACGCATATCGATCGCAAGATTCTCGACAAGAAGCTCGAAGGCATCCTCGAGATCTACCAGAAATTCGTCGGCGACGACCCGCGCGACGTGCCCATGAAGATCTTCCCCGGCATGCACTACACCATGGGCGGCCTGTGGGTGGACTTCAATCAGCAGACCAACGTTCCGGGGGTGTTTGCCGCGGGTGAGTGCGAATACCAGTACCACGGCGCGAATCGGTTGGGCGCGAATTCGCTGGTCTCGTGCATCTATGGTGGGTTCGTCGCTGGCCCGAACGCCATGAAGTATGCCAAGAGCCTGTCGGCACCCACGAGCAACGGCTACTTCGATGCCGAACGCAAACGCCAGGAAGAAATGAACTACGGTCTGATGAACAATCAGGGCACGGAGAACCCATTCCGTCTCTGGCGTGAACTGGGCGAGTTGATGACGCGCTACTGCACCGTCATCCGCTACAGCAAAACCTGCCGTGAGGCTGATGCCAAGATTGTTGAACTGCTCGAGCGGATGAAGAACGTGAACCTGAGCGATCGCACGCAGTGGGCAAACACGAGCGTGGTCTTTACGCGGCAGCTCTACAACATGATGCAGTTGGCGCGCGTGGTGGCGCAGGGTGCGGCCATGCGCGACGAATCTCGTGGCGCGCACTACAAACCCGATTTTCCAGATCGCAACGACAAGAATTGGCTCAAAACTACGAAGGCCTCCTTCGCCCCGGATGCGGACGAGCCGAGATTTTCCTTCGAGCCGGTGGATGTTTCGCTGGTGCCGCCGCGTCCGCGCCGCTACGACGCGGTGAAATAAGTATGGGTGAAGTTTAGTCAGGAAGCACAGGGGGAAGGCTCCAGCATGTCCGTTGACACCGCCGCGAAGGCTCCGACCGGAACCAAATCCGTCCTCTTCAAGATCAAGCGCCAGGCTGACCCTAACTCCGCCGCGCAGTGGGAAACCTTCGAGATTCGCTGGAAACCGGGCATGAACGTGATCTCCAGCCTGATGGAGATCGCCGCCAACCCAGTGACGACGGCCGGGCTGACGACTTCTCCCATCACCTACGATGCCAACTGCCTGGAAGAAGTCTGCGGGTCCTGTGCGATGGTGATTAACGGCAAAGCGCGGATGGCTTGCTCAGCTCTCGTTGACCAATTGGAACAGCCCATTCGCGTCGAGCCTCTGACCAAGTTCCCCGTCGTGCGCGATTTGGCGGTCGATCGCAGCGTGATTTTTGAGAATCTGAAAGCCGTGAAGGCTTGGGTGCCGGTCGATGGCACGTACGACCTCGGCCCTGGCCCTCGCATTGCGCCGCGAGAGCAGGAGGAGGCCTATCCGGTCTCCCGCTGTATCTCCTGCTGCTGCTGCATGGAGGCTTGCCCGCAATTCAACGAGGACACCGGCTTCGTGGGTGCGGCAGTGATTGCCCAGGTAGGGCTGTTTAACTCGCATCCGACCGGCAAGGCTCTGAAGCACGAGCGGCTCGCGGCGCTGATGGGCGACGGCGGCATCCAGGAATGCGGCTACGCGCAGAATTGCGTGGAAGTCTGCCCGAAGGATATTCCGCTGACGCGGTCGATTTCTGAAGTCAGCAGAGACGTGATGGTGCAGGCGGTTACGGATTTGTTCCGGCGCTAAAATAGACCGGTGCCCGTTTGCAGTTGACTTGCGAAAGTGTCTCCAGACTTGAAGTTGGCTGCAGGCTCAATTTCGCAAATACGCAACCGATCGGGTGCCGTGCAACCCTCCAATTGGACTCTGTAGTGGCCTACCGGAAGATTCGGCAAGTCATATATCCCGTCTTGATCGGTGACCACTGCTGTCGTTCCTGATGGCCCAGTAACCAAAACCTTCGCTCCACGAAGGGGTTTGCGATATCCGACAGATGCTTGCCCGATAACCCGGACTCCTTCCCTTGTGGGAGCGCCGCGCAAAATACGTAGATCCAGCTTAGCTGCAGAAGCCGGTGCAGAGCGCCCGCTGCAAACATTGAGTTCAACGAGTGGCAGAAAGCGGGTCACCAGCCCAGTCGACCGATGCATATCAAGAAAGTAGGTGTTTTCACCGGAAAATCTTCCGCCAATTCCTGCCCGGGCGATCAACGCGAACTTAGTGCTCCATGGCGGCAGTCCCCAATAATGCTCGTGGACAACTGCGAGAGGAACGAAGGGTACAGTCGCGAGAAAAACAGCATGACCTGGATACTTGGGCGCAGTAAAAGGTTGAGGGACGCCGCCGCAGTCCGGGTTGAATCTCGTAGGGATTAGAGCGACGGCTGCGGATCCCAATGTCAAAAGGCTTAGGAAAACAAGGGTTGCACTAAGGACGGTTGCGAGCCCATAGGTTCTCTCCGACAGCCGCGTTGAAAAAAGAGGTGGCCACTTCCGATGATTCGCGCGGTACCAAAACACCCCGATCGCCAAATAGGCTATTAGAACGACGGGGGCTAGGGACGAGGTAAAGTCGTCGCCAGAAACGTAGGTCCGGAAGGCCAGGATCGGCGCACCGATGAGAAACAGCGAGCCAGCCAGCTTGCGGTTTCTGACTGCAAGCATCGACAGGGCGACGGTAACGAATCCGAAGGCAGCCCACGCAAGAGTGAAACGCCACCGGCCTTGGCCTATCCAGTCGGTCCAGAAGCTAGAGCCTTCGACGTCAATTGCGCCCAGAATCGAAAGCGCAGAAATTCCCGAGAGGATCCCAGAGAGAAACACCAGCCAATTCAGCGTCTTCTTCGCCCGAGTTAACACCGCAGCTCCAGAATCGAATCCATCATCTCACGTAGGAGTTCCTCGACATTGTGTAGACACCAGCGCCAGCAAGAGAGGTCCCAAGACGTTGCGGCGATTGGCCGGTTTATTCGACGGGCGTTAGCGTTTCCTGTGGTGGTTTCTCCTCGGAATTACCCCTGATTTGCCGTGACTTATCGGTCTTTCGCCCGATCCCGACTCCCAGCTTCGGCATTACTTTTGGGCCTCTCTTTTGGACAGGACGAGGCTGTGGAAAACATGTACACTAACCACTCATCCGTAAGAATTTGCAGTCTTCCTAATTATGCTAAGGCGGGCCTTTTTCCTCAGTCTGATGGTTGTTCTTGGGTGCAATTTCAGCGCCGCCATCACACGCGCCCGCGGGCATCACCATCACAAAAGCAAAACCAAGGTTCAGCAGTCCACGCTTACCTTATCCAACACTTCTAAGCATCATCGCCGCTGGCGGCGGATTTTCTTCTGGAACCCGGTGTTCAAGCCATCGCACGATTCCTTGCTCAAGCAGAACGCTGAGATTGACCGGCTGGAGTTGCCGCGCATTCAGGATGACGCCGAACTGGAGCAGTTGAAGCTGGATGGAAAGCTGGTTCCGATCACTCCGAATGAAGCCTTGCGCGTTGATCCGCGCCTCGATCCCGACCGGCGCTACTGCCGGCCGTGGACGTTGAAGTTTGTCCAGGATTTGGCGGATGCCTATCACCAGCAATTCGGCGATCAGATTCAGGTGAATTCCGCTGTACGTACCGTTGTCGTGCAGAAAAAGCTTCGCCGCCACAATCGCAATGCTGCGCCCGCGGAAGGGGAAATTGCGTCTTCGCATCTGGCTGGGCTCACGGTCGACCTACAGCGCCGCGGGATGAGCAAAGCAGAAGTCAAATGGGTGGAGAACTACCTGATTCCGATGAAGGCAGCCGGGTTGGTGGAGCCCGAGGAAGAGCGCCGACAGTGGGTTTTCCACATCATGGTTTCCAATCGCTATACCGACCCGGACGACAGGACCGGAGATAAGACCGAAGTGGCGCAGAGCGGGACGGATGAGTTGGACGACGAGGATCAACCACCGACGTTGCAGAGGGCCCCATCGTCAAGCGTTGCCGCCGCGCCAGATTTTCTCTTTCGATCGCTGGTTCCTTCCGCTGCGCCTTTGATACTGACCCCCGATGCAGTTGCTCCCGCGCCTGCGACCGCTCCTCCCTCGATGCCATCCGCACCGGCCGCCCCTGAATCCACCAACCCCGGCGGACAGTAGCTTCCCGGTAAAGCTCTTACCCCAGCCTCTTACTTCAGCCCCTTTGTACCGACCCCGCAATCGTCCTTTCTGCTCGTATGTCGTACAATTTGAAGGCAGTCTTACCCGTAAAATTCAACCGATTCCTGCGAGGAACTTTCATGCGTCAGTTACTGCTTTGTGTCGCGACCCTCGGCGTTGCCGTCAGTTCGTTCGGACAGGCCGCCCCGGCTGCGAAGCCGAAAACTTCCACTACCGCCAAGGCTCCTGTCAAGAAGGCTGTTGCGCCTACCGGAAACCCCGTCGCCCTATTCACCACCACTGCTGGGACGCTGCGTTGCACCCTGTTTGAGAAGGAAACGCCGATTACGGTGGAGAACTTTATTGGCCTCGCCACCGGCAAGAAGGATTGGAAGAATCCGGCCAGCGGAGCGACCAAGCACAATACGCCGCTCTACGACGGGACTATCTTCCACAGGGTGATCCCCGAGTTCATGATTCAGGGCGGCGATCCGCTTGGTACCGGCACGGGCGATCCTGGCTACCGCTTTCAGGACGAATTTGTGGACACTCTGAAGTTCGACCGCCCGGGGCGTTTGGCGATGGCCAATTCTGGGCCGAACACCAACGGTTCGCAGTTCTTCATCACCGAGGATTCGGCGCACAGCCTCCACCTGTCCGGCCGCCATACAATTTTTGGGCAGTGCGATGACGCCAGCGTGGCTCTGGTGAAGAAGATTGCGCGCCTGCCTGTAGGCCCCAACGACAAGCCGCTGACGCCGGTGCGCATTGTGCATTTGACGATTGTGCGCGGCGGTGCGGCTTCAACGACACGGCACCCGGTGGCGCATAGCGCAACTGGAACGACCAAGAAGCCAGCTGCTGGCACCACCCCCAAGAAGCCTGCTACGACTCCGCAGTAGTGTTCTGCGGGGATCATTCGATTTCATCATCCGGGGATATCCCCGCCATTCGAAAGGAATTCATGTCACGCGAACCAGGTTTATACGCAACATTTGATACCACCGAAGGCACCATCGTGTGCCGTCTATTCGAGAAAGATGCCCCGAAAACCGTAGCCAACTTCGTCGAACTCGCCGAAGGCAAGCGCGAATGGACGCATCCCAACACACGCAAGAAAACCACCGACCGGCTCTACGACGGAACCGTCTTCCATCGCGTAATCCCCAATTTCATGATCCAGGGTGGAGATCCGCAGGGCACGGGCATGGGCGGCCCGGGCTATAAGTTTGAGGATGAGACGAAGGGCTCTCCGCACAAGTTCGATGTGCCGGGTAAGTTGGCGATGGCGAATGCTGGGCCGAACACCAACGGCTCGCAGTTCTTCATTACCGTGGCTCCCACGAGTTGGTTGACGGGCAAGCACACTATCTTCGGCGAGGTCGTAGACGGACAAGCGACCGTAGATAAGATCACGAGTGCTGCACGTGACGCGCAGGACCGTCCGCGCAAGGAAATTAAGTTGATCGCGGTGAAGATCGAGAAGGTTTAGGTCAGCGGTTACAAGTCGAAGTTCACACCTGTTTGCTGAAGAAGGGACAGATATTGCTGCCCTCAGCGGACAGGCCTCCATTGCGCGCGACCGTTCACCCGCGTTTTCTCCTCTGGTACAACCGCAATTCCCTGGGGTACGGGGATACAAGCCGTTTCATCTGAGGAATTGCACATTCGCGAATCATTGGAGAGCACGCTGGCTGTGAGTAGGGCAAGAGTGTTCTGATTTGCGGCCCCCACGATCACCATATTGTGGTCTGAGCCGCTCTGGCGAATCAGATGAACGAGGCGGATGTATTTCACAGCAGGCGGCAGATTGAACATTTGCAGCCTCGGCTGCGTTCGTACTGACGTTTTCCCGTCTATCACATCTTCGGCGCTCGCAAATTTCAATCTCACCCCCGTCGTGCGTCGTGGAAGTACAGAATAATATTCCGTCTCATACCCCACATACTCCTTGTCGGCAGTGAACTCGAGTATGTGTCCCTCGGTGGTGGCCCCAGTCGTGGGAACAATGTAGCCAGGTATACGAAGGATCGGAACAACAACCCGAATCCTCCATTTTGCGTTGAAGTCGACATAGTCCAAGTCAGCATCAGGGCTTGAGGCGACATGAACAGGTCGGTGTTTTACACAGGCAGTGAGTGAACAGCATAGACTCAGGGCACAAATCCATTGCGTTAGCGATCGAGGAAATTGAGACCTTCGGCCAGTGCACAAAGGCCTCCTCCTTGTAAGTTCAGCTCTCTTGCCTTGGCCTTGCTTTTCTCACACCCCGATTACTCCCACCAATTCCTTGACCGCATCCGCGCTCCGATTCAGGGCGGCTTGCTCGTCAGGAGTGAGCTTGATCTCGATGATCTGCTCAATTCCCTTCGCGCCCAGTTTCACAGGCACGCCGACGTACAGGCCCTTGATGCCATATTCGCCATCCAGATAGGCGGCGCAAGGCAGAATCTTCTTCTTGTCCTTGAGAATCGCCTCGACCATCTCAGTGGCGGCCGCTGAGGGAGCATAGTAGGCGCTGCCGGTCTTGAGATACTTCACGATTTCCGCTCCGCCGTCGCGGGTGCGCTGCACGAGCGCAGCCAGGCGCTCCGGAGTAATCAGCTCCGTAATTGGAATTCCGGCTACCGTGGAATAGCGCGGGAGAGGCACCATGGTGTCGCCGTGACCGCCAAGTACAAAGGCCGTGACGTTCTCTACGCTGACGTTCAGCTCATCCGCAATGAAAGTGCGGAAGCGGGCCGAGTCGAGCACTCCAGCCATGCCGATGACCCTGTTGCGCGGAAAGCCGCTGAGCTTGTACGCGGTCTGCGCCATGGCGTCGAGCGGATTCGACACGATGATGAGAATGCAACCGGGCGAGTACTTGATGGCCTCGGTGACGACGCTCTTCATGATGTTGTAGTTGGTGTTGAGCAGGTCGTCGCGGCTCATGCCCGGCTTGCGCGGGATGCCGGCGGTGATGACCACAATGTCGGAGCCGGCCGTGTCTCCATAGTTGTTGGTGCCGATGATGTGGGAATCGCGCTTCTCGATGGGCATGGCCTGCTGCAGATCAAGCCCTTTGCCCTGGGGAATGCCTTCCAGGATGTCGATGAGGACTACGTCGGCCAATTCTTTGGAGGCGATCCAGTGAGCGGCCGTCGCGCCCACGTTGCCGGAACCTACTACTGTGACTCTCTTGCGCATGAATGGGTCCTTTGTTCTCCGGCCAGCGGAGTTGAATATGGTGATGCTGAATCTTTACCCTACAGGGCTAAAGCCCATTGGTATTGGCTGCTAACGGCACGGCTGAAGCCGTGCCCTGATACGAACCTTCGAGCGGATCTTCTCAGTCGGCGGCCACGGTTGCAGCCATGTTGTTGATGATGTGGTCGCCGAACTCGCTGGTTTTGACTTTGGTGGCGCCTTCCATCAGGCGTTCGAAGTCGTAGGTGACCTTCTTCTGCAAAATCGTTTTCTCCATGCCTTGTTCGATCAGGTCGGCTGCTTCACCCCATCCAATGTGTCGGAACAGCATGACGCCCGAAAGAATGACCGATCCCGGATTGATGACATCTTTGTCCGCGTACTTCGGAGCGGTGCCGTGGGTCGCTTCGAAAATTGCATACCCATCGCCGATATTGGCGCCTGGGGCGATGCCGAGACCGCCAACCTGCGCGGCGCAGGCGTCGGAAATGTAATCGCCGTTCAGGTTGGGTGTGGCCAGCACGGAATACTCCTCGGGACGCGTGACGACCTGCTGAAAGATGGAATCGGCAATGCGGTCGTTGATCATTAACTTCGTTTTCCAGGCGCCCTTACCGTGGGTTGCGTAGATGGCGTCGAGAACGCTCTTCACTTCTTCTTCAACCGCTTTGCGGAAGGCGGGAGGCGCATATTCCATTCCCGGTTCGGTCATCGAGGCGTTGTTCGCGACGGAGATGTTGGGGTTCTTGTCTTTATTGTCGATGATCCAGCTCTCGCGCTCGGTGACAACTTGCGCGCGAAATTCCTCGGTCGCGACTTCGTAGCCCCAATTGCGGAACGCGCCTTCGGTGAATTTCTGGATGTTGCCCTTGTGGACCAGCGTCACGGATTTCAGTTTGTTGCGAAGCGCATGCTGTATTGCGACGCGGACCAGCCGCTTAGTTCCGGTAATAGAAATCGGCTTGATGCCAACGCCGGAATCGAGGCGGACCTGCTTCTTGCCGCTCTTCAACATATCCTCGTTGAGGAACTTGATCAGCTTGGCGCACTCGGCAGTTCCCTGCTCCCATTCGATGCCGGCGTAAACATCTTCCGTATTTTCGCGGAAGATCACGATGTCCATCTTTTCGGGGTGCTTCACCGGAGAGGGCGTGCCCGCGTAGTAGCGCACCGGCCGGACGCAGGAATAGAGGTCGAGGACTTGGCGTAGGGTTACGTTCAGTGAGCGAATGCCGCCGCCAACGGGCGTCGTTAGAGGTCCTTTGATGGCGACGCGGAACTCGCGAATGGCCTCGACCGTGTCATCGGGAAGCCAGTTGTCGAACTTGGCCTTCGCTTTTTCTCCAGCGAAGACTTCGAACCATGCCACCTTACGCTTGCCGTCATAGGCCTTTTCCACAGCCGCATCGAACACGCGCTGAGAGGCCTTCCAAATGTCACGCCCCGTGCCGTCGCCCTCAATGTACGGAATGATCGGATTGTTGGGGATGTCGTGTGTGCCATTGCTGTAACCGATCCTGGTGCCGCTGCTGGGCACCGCAATTCCGTTGTAGGACCCTGCCATGAAACCCTCCTAAGTGAGCAAGCTAACAATTATAGAAGAAGTATTGCGGCTGGAGCTTGTGTAGTCGCAGGCACCCTCGCCCGCGCGGTCTCGGTTTTGGGAGGTAAGGTTGGAAGGTTCGTGAGCAAAAGCAACAATAAGACCGCGCGGGCGAGGGCGCCCGCGACTACACGAGCGCGGCTACATGGCGCGCGGCTACATGAGCGCGTGGCTACTGCAACTTCCGCTGGTAGATCTCGCGGACTAGGCGCATGGCTTCCTCTATCGAAGCCGCTAAGCTCCCTGGGAACGGCCGACGCAGGATGCCCGCCGTCCAGCGCTCCGTGGCAGTGAGAGCTTGTTCTGAAGATGGCACCCACTTTTGCGCCCGGCCCCCGACCAGCGACGCCACATGCTCGGCAGTGCGCAGCAGTTCTGTCGCGTGGTCCAGATCTCCGGCTTCGGCGTTCGTCAGCAATCCTGCGGCGGCGAGGCGCCACAGCCGGTCGCGGAGCGAACCATCCCTCTTCGTGAGGGCTCCCTTCAGCAAGAGGAAGCCGGTCAGGAAGTCAACGTCATAAATCCCTCCGGGCGAACTCTTCCAATTGCGTTCCGGATCGACTTGGTCCAGGCGGGAGCGTATCTCGCACACGGATTCGGCGAAATCGGGGTCGTGCTGAAACCGGGTGAAGGCCTTCTCGGTCGCCCGGGAGACGTCCTGCGCTACCTGGGCCGTTCCACAGACGAAGCGCAGCTTGGTATAGGTCAGCGCCTCCCAGGACCGTGCTTCCGAGTCGCAATAAGCGGCAAAACCCGTTGCCGTCAAAACCAATTCGCCCTGCGTTCCGCGGGGACGCAGACGGGCATCCACTGGAAAAACCATGCCCTCTCGCGTGTATGCCGCGAGCGCGTGCACGATTTGTTCGACGGCTTTCTGGGCCGCCTCGTGCGGAAGGTTTTCATCGCGCGCGAAAATCAAATCGGCGTCGGAGAAGACATCGAATTCCGCCGCACCCAGGCGGCCCAAAGCCAGCACGGCCAGGCCCTGCGGCTGTCCCGCTAGCGTGAAAGCCGCGCGGATGACGTCGTCCGCGGCGGCGGAGTGGTCCGAGAGCGATTGGTATACGGGACGCATTTCTGTCAAGTCGCGGACGCCGGCGACGAAGCTCAGGTGCCGGTAGTGCCGCCGCAGCAGAGCGAGTTTTTCCGATTCCGAAGAATTGGCGGTGGCCACAAACTGGAATACAGGGTCGGGTGTGGCCGCTTCCCAGCGCGAAGGCGGATCAAACAAGTAGCCGCTTACGCTCGCGGCGGCGGGGCGTCCGCTCATTTCCATCAGTGTGGCGCATTCCTCGGGATACTGGACGAGCACGTCCGCAAGAAATCCGCCGGTGTCGAATATTTGCTCGGCACGCGCCAAAGTTGCAGGGTAGCGCAACAGGAAGGCGTACCGTGCCGAACTCGTGAAGACGGCACTGAGAAAGCGTTGCAGGTTGCGGCGGCGGACGGAGCCCGGTTCGGCTTCCTGGGCTGCGGCGAAGAGCTGTGGCGACTCCTGCGCCAGCCGGTCCAGCATGACTTGGTAGGGTAGTTCGCCGAAAGGCTCCCGCCGGGCGCTGAGTTCGAATTCGGTCTGCGCGCTCTCTTCCTGTCTGCGCCATTGCTGATGATGGATGATACGGTGATAGATTTCCGACACCGTGGCCATTCTTTCCTGGAGAGCCTCTTCGAGCCTCTGTGACGAGTGCTGCAATAGCGGATGTCCAGCCATGGCTCTCTCAATGATCCGCAACTCTTCGGGTGAGGACGGAAGCCGGTGGGTCTGCTGCCCCATGCGGAGCTGGAGGCGGTGCTCAACTTGGCGGAAGAATTCGTACGCGGCGGTGAGTTCCTGGAAGTCGCGCCCGCTGATGTGGTCCTTGTCGTGCAGCTTCTGCAAAGCGAAGAGCGTGCCGCGCGAGCGCAACCAGACTTCTCTGCCGCCGTGGACCCGCTGTAAGCACTGCACAAGAAATTCAATATCGCGAATACCGCCGCGATCGAGCTTGACGTCGAGCGTGCTGGTGGCCGCGGGGCTGGGACGCCGCTTGGCGACCAGGCGTTCGCGGGCCTGTAAGACCGTTTCGATCGCGGCGAAGCGCTGCCCAGCGTCGCCCGTGGTCGTCGCTTCGGAATCGCCACGATAGACGTAGGGTTGGACCCCGCGCAGACATTCACGCGCCAGCGTCTCATCGCCCGCCGAGTACCGTACTTTGATGAGTGCCTGGAGTTCCCAATCCTGCGCTGTTTCAGAATAGTAAGTCAGCATCTGGCGGCGGGCCAGCGCCAACTCGCCCTCGGCTCCCTGCGGACGCAGGCGCATGTCGATCCGGAAGACCGGGCCTTCCGGGGTAACGCGGGAAAGTGTTTTCGTAATTTCTTGCGCGAGCCGAACGAAATACTCACGGTTGGAAATTGCGGCACCCGGCCGCGTCTTCTCTTCTCCATAGACGTAGACCAGGTCCACATCGGAGCTGTAGTTCAACTCGCTACCGCCGAGTTTGCCTAGGGCGAGAACGGCGAACGGAGTCCCGACAGCACGGTCACCTTCGTCCAGGTGTTGCGCGGGGCCGTATTTGTTGTCCAGCTTGCTGGTAGCGTCGCGCAGGGCTTCTTCGATGAGCACATCGGAAAGGGAGGAAATTTCCCCTGTGATGTCTGCCAGCGTCGCGCGATGGAGCACATCCCGCAAGAGAATACGAACGTACTCCCGCCGCTTGAAGCGGGCGAGCAACAACGCAATATCCTGTTCGGCCGTGGGAGCCAACGACCGTGCGCGAAAGCGCGCCCAAGCTTCGTGGAACTCATCGCGGGAACGGCTTCGTTGTAGGCAGTCTTCCCGGAGGAAGCCCGGAAGCAGGTCCGGGTTTTGCAGGAGTGTTTCGCCGAGATAGCGACTGTGGCCGAGGATGGCCACGGCGTAGTGCAAAAGCTGAGCGTGGTGGTCGAAAAGAGAAACGATCTGCGGACTCTTCGCCAGCCAGCGTTCGAGCTGGTTCAAGGTCCAATCTGGATCTGGCGAATCGCCGAGAAGCGCTAAGAGAGAAGATAGCGTTCCTTCAGCAACCAGATCACGCAAACTCCCCAGGCGAACTTGAGCGGTCGCGGAATCGCTGAACGCAATGCTATTTGGATCGGTGGGGAGCGGCAAGGGAGTGAACTCGAAGCGTCAGCATAGCACGCTCTGGCGGACTCCTTAATGCGTGGCTTGCACCAGGCGGCTGACTTGGTCTACGGAATGTACAGCCTGGGAATCGAGGATTTTGTAGTCCTTGTAGTCGATAGTTAGGACGGCCTGTCCTCCAAGGCGAATCGTGGAAACCGAGCGGTTCTGTTTCGGAAGCCAAAACCCATCCACCTTGGCGTAAGTGTGAGAGATCTCACTTTTCTTGGTCCAGAACGAAGGGCTTTTCGCCGGCTCGACCTCCATGCGGCTAAGGGCGAAGTCCTGAGCATCGATCCAGATCTTACCGCGATAGAGGAATTTGGTGGGGTTCTTGGGTTCGACTTGGAAGAGGTAGCTGGGCGAGGCCGCGTCGGATTCGTAGCCCACCAACTTGAAGTTGTAGTTGTCGGTATTGAGAGCGGTACGGGCGCGGTTCTCTTCTTTCAGGGCTTCCTGCTCCGTTTCGAGCAGCTTGCGGAAAACCTTGTCCACGATCAACTTGGATCCGGTCTGTGAGACCTCCTTAAATTGCTTGGTATCGGGCGCCTGATAGAAGATCGACGTGACCATTTCGGCTTCCCGGCTGATAGCGAAGCCCTGGTACCGCAAATGATAGACACGGGTGCCCTGGAAGCCATGCAGAGCGTTGGCTCGCTGCAGGTTGCGTTCAATCATGCGACGAACCACTTCGTCGCCGGAGAGCGGTAAAGATTGCTGGGAATTGCTTGCGGGAGCCTGACCGAGAGCAGCCGTCGCCAGGACAGCGACGAGAAACAATAAAGAGGCAAACGCCAGCCGTTGTTGGAATCGTGTCGTGTTCATTTCGTGTCGGTCTCCGGGGAGCGTCTGATTTGATCCTACGCTCACTACTGAGCTAATGTTCTGGCCGGTACCCGGCCACGAACGGTTGAGGGCCGAACCGGCCTTCCGGCAGCGTAAATGGAACGCTCATAGGCCAGATACACGTTCTCAAAAACAGCATCCCAAGAGACCGACATCGCAGATTGCCTCGCGGCGATTCGCATTGCCGCCAGCAAGCTAGCGTCGGTTGCAATTCGATGCACCGCCGCGGAAAACTCTCGTACATCCGACGCGGCAAAGCCCGTCTCGCCGTTCCGGATGATGAACTTGGGCCCCCCCTCGTTGGTTACTACCGCGGGCACTCCGGACGCCAGGGCCTCGAGAACTACGTTGCCGAAGGTGTCCGTGCGCGAGGGAAATGTGAATACGTCCATGTTAGCGTAGGCGCGCGCGAGTGCATCACCCTTAAGTACACCGGCAAAAGTGCCATGGTACAGATTTTCCCGTAGCCAAGGTTCAAGCACCCCTTGGCCAACAATCAGAAAGCGGAAGTCGTTAAATCCATGTGCCAAAAGAGCTTGCTCCAGCTCGACCAGGAAGCGGACGTTCTTTTCCACCGTAAGGCGACCTACAAAGCCAAGGGTAAAGGGACCAGACGATCGATCTCGCTTGGCCGGGTCGAATAGAGTTGTGTCCACGCCGCGGCCCATCAGTGCGCAAGGTTTCCCGGTCGATTTCTCCAGGAGAGACACAAGCTCGCGATTCGGCGCGAACAAAACGCGAGCGATCTGATAGAAGCGGGCGGTGGCAGCGAAACTTCCTTTACGGATCGATTCTCCGAGAGCGGTGCTCCAGTTGGTGGGCAGGAAGCGTAGGAGCTTAGCTGCCCGCAGCTCGGCGTATTCATGAATATTGGTGTGCCAGGACGCGGCGAGGGGCACGCCCAACTGGTAGGCCAAGAGCGCGCCCATGATGCCGAGGTCGCTGGGTCCGGTGATGTGGACTACATCGGGTTGAAACTCGCGCACCTTGGCTTTGATTTCGTCGCAGTAGCGCCAGAAGAGCAGATCGAAGTCGTGGTTTTTGTCCAGGTAAAAAGACGGCCACTTCCGCTTACGCTCCAAGTGAAGCACCGACCCGTCCTGGAAGTCCCGATTCTCTTCCGCCGCGTGAACCACCAGCATGGGGAGTTCGCGGCGCCGCGCGAAGGCCGTGAACTGGCGGCTGGTGTTGGCCACGCCATCGACTTCGTAATAAGAATCGGGGAAAAACGCTGTGCGAAACTGGCTCATGGCAGCACTTCCTGTCCTTCGGGGGAGTTAACCCCAATCTCCTCTCGGCCCTGGCTCAAAGCTACACGAAACATTCGCCGCACCGTGCCGACTTCGAAGAGCCTGAAAGCGGCGAATACCACCTCGATAAACGCCGGCGGCTTGTTCCAAAGGCTGGAAAGCCGTTGTTCGACGCCGGCAAGATCCGGGTGGAATACCCGGTCGTCCCATCTCTGTGCTCCGGTTGCAGCGTCGGGATCGAAGCGGATGACGTCGAGCAGCGTTTGGATGACCCGCAGGGCCATCGGCTCGGCATACTGCGGCATCAGGAGAACGTGGCTCTCGCGGGCGCGCCGAACCTGATGGACAAATTCTGAGAAGGTGCGCGCGTGGGTCAAATTGAGGATGCTGTTGGGCTCGCAACCGTGCCGGTCACCACCAGAAATGGCAAGTTGATTCCATCCGGCTGCAATTTCCAGGACTTCCTTGTTCTCCCGCCAGTTGCGAACTCCGGAGAGCTCCAGAGCGTGAACGAATACCCCGTTCCGTTGGAGAAACGAACCAAGTTCCTGGCGGTGGCGCTCGCCTCCGATTTCGGTCAAGTCCCAAAGCGGGTGGTTAAGAACAACCAGAACATCGGGGTCGGCGTGTAGAGCAGCCAACAGATCGCGTGCTTGGGCAAGCTTCGGATCCTTGGTGTAAGCCTGCAAATCGGCCAAGATCGAAGCTGCGCGGGATGCCGGCAAATTGTGAATACCAAGATGGAACGTGGCGGGCCCGTAGGGTAGCGTCCATTCGGTCGAAACCGGGACGTCGCGCGCCTCCGGAACCACGCGAAGCAGCAGGGGGGCATCTACGTTGTCATGATCCGTGATTGAGACAAGCGAGGCCAGATCCAGCGAATTTTCGATCTGCCCGCGTTCCAGTTCAAACGCTCCGCGCGCCGGTAAAGGAGGCGTCCAGTAACCGCGGGTCATATCTGGCATCACCCCAGTCGTGTTGGCGCAATACTCCGATCGCAGGCGCAGTGCTAGCTCCAAAAGCCTTGATTTACGGGCATATTGCAGGATAAAGCGAAGACTCTCACGGGAATGGTTGGTGTGGCTGTGCAGGGACACGCCGGTACGAAAACTGCGGGGTGCGTCCGGCTCCTTCCAAAGGCAGGTGAGTGTTTGGCGCAACGCTCCTCCTTGGACCACGGGATTGGACAGCGGATTGTTCTGCTAAACAGCGTGTCAAAAATACATGAATATACGGTTACGTTTGGAACATTTTCCTGCAAATTTGTTTTTTAACAGAGTTGTCATAAATCCGGTTCGCTAAGGGGCTACAGTAAAATCATGCTGCCGAGAACAGGGTCTTCCCCGCCGGTTGCCCAAGGTCCGACTAGGGACCTGCCTGAGGACGCGCTTGCTGGGAACGCCTTCGCTGGGAACGCCTTCAAAGACGCGCCGCCACTAGGACAGGCGCTCCTGGATCTCCTTCGGGATCCGGTCACGGTGCTGTTGCGGCGGTGGAATTGGAAGGCGGCGGCGCTCAGCATACTGTTCCGCGCCCCCGTGTACGTGATTGCCAGCCTGCGCAGCGGATGGCGCGAGACGCTGGCGGCGCTCTTTGCGGAATCCGCGGTCTGCGCTGGGACGGCTGGATTTTATGGGGCCTTTGTGCAAGCCATCCGAAACGCCCAGCCGGCGTGGGCTACGGCCCTCGTCCTGACGATATTTTTGCCCGCCGTTATGCAGGCGGTGGAGTATCTGGTTCACTGGCTCCGGGGCACGCATCACCTGCACGCTGTTTTGATTGGCTCGGTGGTTGTCAGCGCACTCTCTTCTCTGTTCAATTGGTTCGCCATGAAGCGCGGCACGCTGCTGGTGGGCGACGAAGGCAAGTCATTCCAGCGGGACGTGAAGAGATTGCCTTTGCTGGCGGTGAGTTTCATCATCAGTGGTCCGCGCTGGTTGTGGCGCGCCTGGCGCAAGGCCGCGACCCGCGAGAATTCGGGGCAAGCCAGCGAGCGTTGCTGCCGAGAGGACCTGGTATGAGGGGTGTGGCATGAAAACGCTGCATCTGACGAACTACTGGCACGGCACATCCGGCGGCATTGCGCGTTTCTATTCCGCCTTATTGGATGCGGCGAACCGGCACGGGCAGGAGATGCGGCTGGTGGTTCCGTCGGACGAAACGCGAGTCCAAGAGGTCGGCAAATTCGGCAGAATCTACCACGTCGCCGCTCCCCACGCTCCTCTGAACTCGCGCTATCGCGTACTTTATCCCACTCAGTTCTTGCGGGCTGGCAGCCCTTTACAGCGCATTCTGGAGCAGGAACGCCCGGACCTCGTCGAAATCTGTGACAAGTACAGCTTGAACTATCTCGGTACTGTCCTGCGACTCGGGTTGCTGGAAGGCTTGGATTTCAAGCCCGTCGTAGTGGGCCAAAGCTGCGAGCGCATGGACGACAACTTCGGTACCTACGTGACATCGGCGTGGCTGGGACGGGCGTTCGCTTCGTTCTACATGCGTTGGCTCTACTTTCCGTTTTTCGATCACCACATCGCGAACTCCAGTTATACCGCGGAGGAACTGATCCCCGCGTCGAAGGGTCATAACGTGCCTCGTGGTGTTTGGGTGCGGCCGCCAGGCGTCGACGTCGAGCGTTTCTCTTCTGCCCTGCGGAATGAAGACGCTCGGCAGAAGCTACTCGAGCGGTGCGGCGGCGATTCGGATACAGTGCTCCTGCTGTATGTCGGGCGCGTAGTTCCGGAAAAGAATCTGCCCTTGCTGGTGGAGCTATCGCGGGAACTTGCCGCGATACGGGGCAGGGACTATCGCACGCTCATCGCGGGCGAGGGCATCGGGCTGGAACACCTGAAGACGCTGGCTCTGAAGCGGGGTCAAGGGCGCGTGACGTTCCTCGGTCACGTTGGTGACCGCGAGGCTCTCGCCAGTCTCTTCGCCAATTGCGACGTCTTCGTGCATCCGAACCCACGTGAGCCGTTCGGGATTGCACCCCTGGAGGCTATGGCCTCGGGGCTGCCGCTTGTGGCTCCCAATCGAGGCGGCGTACTTTCCTATGCGAACGACGGAAATGCCTGGCTGGCCGAGCCGACGCCGGAGGCCTTTGCGGCGGCGATTGCGTCCGCAATCGAGCCTGGGACAACGCGGCAAGAGAAGCTACGGGCCGCGATCGCTACCGCCGATTCCTTCTGCTGGGAGAACGTGACCGATTCCCTTCTCCTTCTCTACCGGGATATGCACAACGCCGCGCAGGGACTTCCATTGGAGGAACAGCCAGCGTTCTTCTCAACCTGCGGCTCGCCCACGGGCAGCAACGCGGTGCGGGTAGTTTCTGGTGCAGCCAAAAGGATCTTTTCCGCGGCCACGCGCTGGAATATGGTGCCAACCGAGCGGGAAGCTACCACGGATTCGCGTTAGTAGCGCGGCGATCCTATATCTACTGAGCATCGAAGCCGCTCAGCAGCGCCGCATCCCGCAGCTTCTTATCCGAGGTGAGAAAAACGCGGCCTCGTGGATCGTCCTCGCACCAATCCAGCGCCGCCGACGACTGTAGTGAGTCTCCGGCCCGCAGACCAGCGAACCAGCTTCAGATGAGCGCTGAGATTGGCTTTCAAGTCGCCGATATTAACCGCCTTCATGGCTTCGTGATAGCGCACATGACCAAGTTGGTCAGGTAGCTCGTGTGAAGCCAAAACCTCTAATGTCGCAATACAGCTAGATGTCGTAATACAGCGCAAACTCGTAAGGATGCGGCCGCAAACGAATGGCATCCACCTCCCGCGTCCGCTTGTATTGGATGTAGGTGCCAATCAACTCCTCGGTGAACACATCGCCCTTGAGCAGGAACTGGTGGTCGCGGGCAAGCGCATCGAGAGCATCTTCTAGGGATCCCGGCATCGACGGAACGCGAGCGAGCTCTTCGGGGCCGAGGTCGTAGATGTCCTTGTCCAAGGGCGGGCCGGGGTCCATGCGGTTCTCGATGCCATCCAGGCCGGCCATCATCATCGCCGCAAAGGCTAAATAGGGGTTGCAACTCGGATCCGGCGGCCGGAACTCAACGCGCTTGGCGCTGGGCGAAGCCGAATACATCGGAATCCGGCAGGCAGCAGAGCGGTTGCGGCGCGAATACGCGAGGTTGACCGGGGCTTCGAAACCCGGAACAAGGCGCTTGTAGGAATTCGTGGTCGGGGCAATGATCGCCGAGAGCGCTGGCCCATGCTTGATCAGCCCTCCGATGTACCAAAGGGCCATTTCCGACAGGCCAGCGTAGCCTTCACCCGCGAAGAGAGGGTTCCCTTCCTTCCACAGCGACTGGTGCGTATGCATCCCGCTGCCGTTGTCGCCGAAGATGGGTTTGGGCATGAACGTGACCGTCTTGCCATGCTGCACGGCGATGTTTTTCACGATGTACTTGTAGAGCATCATGCCGTCGGCCGACTTGACCATGGAGTTGAAGCGGAGATCAATTTCCGTCTGACCCGCCGTGGCGACTTCGTGGTGATGGCATTCAACGGTCAGGCCACAATCTTGCATAGTCATGACCATTTCGCTGCGTAGATCCTGATAGTGATCCGTAGGAGGAACAGGGAAATAGCCTTCCTTGAACCGTGGCCGGTAACCGAGATTGTGTTCTTCCCTGCCGGAATTCCAGCGGCCCTCTTCGGCGTCGATGAAGTAGTAGCCGCAATGCTCACGCTGATCGAAGCGGATGTTGTCGAAGATGAAGAACTCCGCCTCGGCGCCGAACAGAGCGGTATCAGCCGCGCCGGTGGACGCCAGATACATCTCCGCCTTCTTGGCGATATAACGCGGATCCCGGTCGTAGCGCTGCTTCGTCACGGGATCGACGACGTGCGAGACCAGCACCAGCGTGGGTACTTCGGTGAAGGGATCCATTACGAACCAGTCGGAGTCCGGGATCAGCAGCATGTCGCTCTCGTGGATCGCCGCCCAGCCGCGGATCGACGACCCATCCATGCCGAAGCCGTCTTCGAAGGACGATTCCTCAAGCTGCTCTATGGGATAAGAAATGTGGTGCCACAGTCCCGGAAGATCGGTGAAGCGCAGGTCCAACATGCGCGCGCCGTTCTTCTTCGCAAACTCCAGGACAGTCTTAGGATCGGCCATCAAGTGCTCCTAGTTTCAATTGACGCTATCGTCTCAACCTAGCAGCATATCGGCCCAGGCTGTGAAATGGGAAATTGCTTCTGTTTATGGGGGCCATAACCGCCCGGGTTGTGTAGTAGCGGGCGCCCTCGCCCGCACGGTCTTGGGGTTGGGTTAACGAAGGGTTGGAAAGCAAAAACAAGAGTTAAGAGGAGAAGTAAAGGCAATACCGTGCGGGCGAGGGCGCCCGCAACTACACAAGACAAGCCGAGTGCTCGAAAATTGCCTGCCTCGCGCGGGGTTGTGGAATACTTAAGGCTGGCACTCGGTACTCGAACACGGCCTTATGGACTTTGACCAGCTCGAGACCTTCCTGGAAGTAGCCCGTCACGCCAGCTTTTCCCGAGCCGCGGAGAAGCGCTTCCGCACGCAACCGGCAATTTCCTCCCAGATTCGCTCCCTCGAAGACGAAGTTGGGGCCAAACTGTTCGACCGCTCCGGCGGCAAAGTGTCTCTCACCGCCTCCGGCAAGGTTTTCCAGAAGTTCTGCGAGGAGACGATTGCCATGCGGCGGGCCTTGCTGACTGCCGTCCTCGAGACCGAGCGGGTGCCTCGCGGGGAGTTGACGGTAAGCGCGAACGAGGGTACCTGCCTTCACATCTTGCCCGAGGGTTTTGCCGACTTTAAGCGCCAGTATCCCGATGTGTCGGTGGCCATCAAACGGGCGGACTACGCCAAGATTCTGGAGTGGGTGACGGACAATACTGTTGATTTTGGCGTGGTTTCCTTACCTGTGACGGATACGCGGCTTACGGTTGTGCTGATCCACCGCGACGAACTGGTCGTGATTGCTCCACCGACACACCCGCTGGCAAAGCTCAAATCTGTAGCCTTAGCCGACGCCTCGCAGTTTCCCCTCGTGCTGCCGAAAGGCGGCCATACTCGCGACGCGTTGGAAGAGCTTTTCCACGAGCGCAGGCTGAAGCCCCAGGTCAGCATGGAACTCGATTCGAGCGAACTGCTGAAGCGTTTTGTGGCGGCTGGCGTAGGGGTTGGCTTTATTGCGCGCTCGGGCGTAGACGAAGACGCAACGGCCAACACGTTGGTGGCGGTCCCGCTGTCGGATGCTCAAGTTCGGCGGGATCTGGCCCTGGTCTTTCGTAAAGACAAGGCTCTGAGCCGTGCTGCACTTGCTTTCATTGACATAGCGGTAAAACGTAAATCAGTACGCGAAGTGGGAGCCGGGCCCCTGTGATTCCTCGTGCTCGGTACAGGCGGTTCCCTGTCCCGTTGTTGATTTCGCTTTTCGCCCTCACCATCGCCGTGGCGAAGCCTCAGGCAACCAGTCTGGGCAAGATCAAAGACATTCGAATCGCTGGTCTCAAACGCTATACCCAAGCCGAGGTGTTGCCCGTGTCGGGGTTGGCGGTCGGGCAAACGATCACCGAAGATGACCTGAAAGAAGCCACCAACGTTCTAGCCCGCACCGGAGCGTTCTCGAATTTGGCTTACAGCTATTCCACGCTGGCGGGCACTGTGAAGGTGACTCTGGATCTGCAAGAGACGGATCAACTGTTAGCGGTCCGCTTGGATAATTTCGTGTGGTGGACCGACGATGACTTGAAGGCCAAATTGCGCGCCCGCGTCCCGCTGTATCGTGACCAGCTTCCCGTTGCGGGATCTCTGCCGGACTCAGTAGCGGACGGCTTGCAGGCGCTGCTCTCCGAGCGCCAGCTTCCCGGGCACGTGGCGTACACGCGATTCGGTCCCGAGGGGCATCCCTTAGAAGCTTTTGTGTATCACGTAGAAGACATCTCCGTTCGGATTCGCTCGGTAGACTTTCCCGGCGCTGCCGCAGATGAGATTCCGGTTTTGCAAGAGGCAGCGCAGAAGCAGCTGATCGGCAAGCAATACAGCGCCGCTCAGGTTTCGCTAGTGGCTGACGTTGATTTTCGGAACGTGTACGAACGCCGCGGGTACCTGCAGGTGCAGTTCGGTGCACCGACGCCAACCGCTCCCGATTCGGTCAAGCCCAACCCTACGACAACGGACGATTCTCTCTCGGTGGCGCCTGACGCCAACCTGGTCCACGTGGACGTCCACCTACCAGTCCAGCCCGGAATCCAATTCCATCTGCTGTCGGTCGACTGGACCGGCAATCACGCCATCCCGACGGACGCTTTGCAGAAGTTCGTGACTACAGCACCGGGCGCGATTGCTGATCTGCCGCGACTGCGCGAAGGTTTGGACGAGTTGACTAAGGCATACAGGTCGCGCGGCTATATGGCCGTGCAACACGCACTGGTCCCGCATCTGGACACAACAGCCAAGACAGTCTCCTTCACAGTCAAGATTGTGGAGGGCGACGTTTACCATTTCGGAGAACTCACCATCGAAGGCGTCGACACGAAAACCGCGGCCCGCCTGCGCGAGCGTTGGACGCTGCGTCCGGGCGAACCCTTCGACGCCAGTTATGAAATGACTTTCATGAAAGAGACCCAGAACCTCCTCCCGCAGGGCCGTTGGTCCTCTGCCGACATACATTTGGACGAGTCCGACAAGAGCGTCGACGTGGTCCTCCGGTACTCCGCGACATCTATCAATTAGCCCTGAAAAGGTGTAGCTTATTTGAGATATCAACATCCTTCAGGTCAAGCTTTCTCTGTTCGAAAGGGATGCACTCTCTGCGAACCGCCGGTGCGAGCCGAGGTCCTGACGGATTTAATCGAAAAGACACAGGAGATCTCTGAATGAAGACTCGCTTGCAAGCCCTCTCCATTGTTTTAGTTCTTGGAGTTGCCTTTACCCTGTCGCTGCCTGCCTTTGCTGGCGGTAAAGAAGGAACTTTGACCGGAACCGTCTCCGACGCCATGTGCGGCGCCAAGCACATGGGCGACGCGGCCTCTTGCACAAAGGGCTGCATCAAGAAGGGTTCCAAATACGCTCTCGTAGTCGGGGACAAGGTCTACACCCTCGAAGGTGGGGACGCCGATCTAGATAAGCTCGCTGGCCAGAAGGCAACCGTCAAGGGCACCGTCGACGGCGACAACGTGAAGGTTGCGTCCGTCAAGGCTGCTGCGTAAGTTCGACTGCCTAAATCGTATGACCGAAGCGGGGGCCTGCGGGCTCCCGTTTTTCTCTGCCCTTCGCAATATTCGAGACACTCGTCGGACATCTGCGCTGACGTTATTGGCCAACCTCTCGCCGCAGTAGAACCCGGATCTCCTCAAGTTTGGACTTCGGGATATCCTGAACTGGTTTCAGGTAGATATCCTGAACCAGGCGTTCTAGCCGCAAGGATTGTGGCCGAGAGAGTTTTGAGGTGCCGTGGGCCAGACTTTCCTTGATCTCGCAAAGAAGCCGCGCATCCGCCCGAGTGAATCTTGGATCTCGCACAAGTCTCCGCGCCACCCCGGACTTTTCAATGACACCTTGCCGCGATTTATAGTCTGATCGGGGAATCGGGTCAGGCGATTGGGCATAGATCCAATCCACGAACTGCCGGTCGAAGTCTAGCTTCGACTTCTGAGCAAATTCGGCGAAACGGTACATTGCCTCACGGTCGATTCGGAGCCGGTTCGGCCCGCCCAGAATCGCTGCGACCAGCGGCTCATACTGCCGGTTAGGCTCGGCAACGAGGATTCCCACCGCCAACCTTTCTTGCGAGTCTTCGGGGCCGTCGAACCAGCGCTCGACCTTGGGAAGCGAACCCCGCCCCTGGATGGCCCAGCGGGCTAAAGGGATGTCCACGACACCGTGGTACCGCCTCTCTGCCTCGTCCAGGATCTGGTCGGAACGTTCAGGGCGCAGGCCGGCGGCCGCGATCAGCCACAATGCTCCCAACTCGGTGCCATCAAAGGTAGCTCGCCGTTTTTCCTCGGCTTCGAGGGAAAGGAGGGTCTCGGCGTCCGAGGGCCGCAAAACTTCCGGCGCATGCGCGAGCAGAAACTTCGACATGAGCTTGTAGTGTTCGTTGGACAGGTAGACAGATGTGGTGTGGGATTGGCTACTGCGCTTGATGTCGGGATCCGTGCCCGGCGGTTGGCCGCGCAACACATCAAGGGCCCGATCAGCTGCTAGATTTTTAGCTGCTGCCACCATCTCGCCATCAGTGAAGCCACTGTACTGAAATTGCGCGCCAGTTCCGATCCAGAGGGTAATCACTTCCCGGTCCGGCGATGGGACTTTTTGCAGGTCTTGCCGGGCCAGCGGGGCAAACTGCTGATGGCGCAGCTGCCATATAAACCAATCCGCGCAATACTCCCGATTGGCGTGAATTGCCCAGTATTGATCGAAGTCAGACTTGCGGGAGAACTCGACTAAACTTAAAACCGCAGTAGCCACAGTCTCTGGAGTGAACCGAGTGGGCACAAAATTATCGACTTGAGGACGCCACATCACGTCGAATGTGGGGCTCTGGTCGTCCAACAGCGGTCCAAGATGCTGCTGCAGGCGAGGCTCGCCCTTCGCCACCAAGGCTGCCGCTGCCAGTGTTCGAATCTTCGGGTCGGAGTCTTTCAGCAGGGCGCGAAGAATCGGAACCGGTCGGTTACTCTGCAGGAGGGCTTGGTATTCCGCCGCGCCCGGCGCGGAGACACGGACATCGTCGGGATACCAACCCATCCCGGGGCCGGTCTCGCCCGGTCCAAAAAAGAGGCGTCCCGGAGGAAAGGAACGGAGGCGCTGGGCGACATCCAAGAACTGGCCCCTAACATTCGCGGGAACAGGGTTCGTGGAGGTAACTTGGCAGCTGGCAAGGAGCGCGAGTGCGACGGGCGCGCAAACCACGCGCGTTAAAGCGATCGCCAGCCCGAACCACCCTCCCTGACCGTGATTATCTGCCATCGGCATGCACCGCTGGCCCACTATACATTGCGGTTAAAACCCCGGCCAACGCTGGACATATTCCATGCGAGACGCGGTCTGGTGGGCTCACCGCCATTTGAGCGGACGGCTCTGCAATTTTCACGCCTTGTTCACATTCGGCTGTGTTACATTCAACGCTCAACTTTGACATTTTGGAGGAACCTACAGAATTGGGCAAAGACATGGTCCCGAAGCGCATGTTTTTTACAAAAGGCGTCGGGAAACACAAAGAGCGTTTGACATCGTTTGAACTAGCTCTGCGGGATGCGGGCATCGCCGCACAGAATCTGGTTCGCGTTTCCTCTATTTTTCCGCCCAACTGTAAGATGCTGACGCGCAAGGAGGGCCTGAAGTACCTGAGCCCCGGCGAGGTCGTGTTCGCCGTCATCGCGGAGAATTCCACCCGCGAGCCGCACCGCTTGCTGGCCTCCAGTATCGGCGTGGCCATCCCCGCCGACCACAACACCTACGGATACCTGAGCGAGCACCACTCCTTCGGCGAGACCGAGGATGCCGCTGGAGAATACGCCGAGGAGCTAGCCGCAGAAATGCTGGCGACGACGCTCAACGTCGAATTTGACCCGGACCGGTCGTGGGACGAGAAGAAGCAGATTTATCGCTTGTCGAACAAGATCGTCCGCACGGCGAATGTGACCCAGTCTGCCGTGGGAGACAAACGCGGATTGTGGACTACCGTGATTGGCGCGGCGATTTTGATTTTTGACTAAGCCGTCCAGCGCCCTGTGCTCCTGATTTCTTGATCTGCGATTGCCGCCACCACTGGCGGTAAAATCCCTCATGCTCCGTGCTATTGCTTTCCTGCTGTCGTTGTCCTTGTTGACGCTCCCAGCGCTCTGCGACGAAGGCCATCACCATGACGAGCTAACGAGCCTGGAACTTGGGTCTGTGCACTTCCCCGTGTCCTGCACGGCGCCCGTGCAGAAGCCGTTCGAACAAGGCGTAGCGCTGCTGCACTCATTCGCCTTCGAAACCGCCGAGCAAGCGTTCCGGCAAATCCTGCAAGAAGATCCGCGCTGTGCCATGGCTCACTGGGGAATCGCCAAAAGCATGTGGCGATGGGGCACTCCCGATGCGGCCAAGCGCAAGCAAGGCCAAGCCGAGATGCGCGGGGGAAAGGCCCTCCACCCCGCAACGCCGCATGAGCGTGGGTATCTGGATGCCCTGGGGAAGTTCTACGCCCACCCCGAAAACGATAAGTACAAGCGTACCGAGGCCTTCAACAAGTCGATGGAGCGGCTGTCCCGCAAGTATCCCGAGGATCACGAAGCAGCCGCCTTTTACGCCTGGGGACTGATCGCAGCGGATGACAATGATGACACGCATCGCAACCGCAAGAAGGCCGCCGCGATTCTGGAGGAACTTTTCAAACTCGAACCGAATCATCCGGGCGTTACTCACTACCTGATTCACGCTTACGATGTCCCGGGGATGGCCGAGCAAGGGCTGCCCGCCGCTCGGCGTTACGCTAAGATCGCGCCTGCCGCGCCGCATGCGCTCCACATGCCGTCCCATATTTTTGCCCAGCTGGGACTGTGGCAGGAAGATATCGATTCCAATCTAGCGTCGGTAGCGGCCAGCCGGAATGCCGCGGCCACGCACATGGGGGATGAAGGCCATCAATTCCACGCCATGGAGTTCCTCATGTATGCGTATCTGCAATGTGGCCGGGAAGCTGATGCACGAAGGCTGATCGACGAGGTAAGGAGTATTCCGAAAATGAAAAGCATGTATGGCTCTGATTCTGATCCGCAGGTCTTTGCGCTCGTATCCTACGGAGCGAGCTATGTGCTGGAACTGCACCACTGGGAAGACGCCGCCGAACTCCCGCTCACGCCAGGTACCGAATTTGGCGACGATTCCATTACGTATATGGCCCGCGCAATCGGCGAAGCTCACCGTGGCAGTCCTCAGCAGTCTCGCAAGAATGTTCAGGAGATCGAAACAATTCACGAGCAAGCTGTAGCCAAAAAGGTTCCCTACGCGGATTGGGTGGATCAACTCAGAAAGGAAGCCGAGGCGTGGGCCGACCATGCGGAGGGTAAAAACGAGGAGGCGTTAGCTCTGTTGCGAGGGATCGCGGACAAGCAGAAAGAAGGCACGTTCGGCGTAGCAGGCGATCTGCCCGCTCGAGAGATGCTGGCCGACATGTTGCTGGAAATGAACCGTCCCAGCGACGCCCTGGCAGAATACGAAGCGCAACTCAAGATCAATCCGAATCGCTTCGATTCTCTATACGGGGCCGGTCGCGCCGCCGAAATGGCAAAGCAAACCGACAAAGCCGCGGCTTACTTCCGACAACTCGTCAAAGTCTGCAGCGAGAGCGACTCGAGTCGCCCGGAACTTGCGTATGCCAGCGGGTTTCTCGCCCAAAGGAAGTTAGCTGTGTCGGCGCTTACTCCTTAAGCTTCAGCTTGCTCTTGTTGTCTTCCAGGAACTTCTTGAGATCCTCAGCCGCGCCGAGGAGGCGAGACCACTGCTCGTAATAAAGGGTGACCGGAAACCGGCCCAAGCCGTAGACGCTGACGCCGCCTTTTTCGCTGACGCGGAATTCCATGGCGCCGGTGCGCTTGGGGCCTTGCTTTTCGAGTTCGGCAACTTTGGCTTTGAGTTCTTCGTAAGATGGCTCGGACATACTTTGTTCTCCTTGTAGGAATATTCGCAGGGCAACATCATAGTACAGGCGGGATCGTTTAGTTGCGGGCGCCCTCGCCCACACGGTCTTGCTTTTGCCTTTATCTTCCCATCTTGCTAACCCAAACCCAAGACCGCGCGGGCGAGGGCGCCCGTGACTACACTTACGCTGCACCATCTTTGCTACAATCCGATCACGATGATGACCGACGCAGCATTCACCGATGTCCCGACCGCACTTGAGCAAATCAAGGCGGGACGGATGATTGTGGTCGTCGACGACGAAGACCGCGAGAACGAAGGCGACCTCACACTAGCCGCCGAAAAGATCACACCGGAAGCCATCAATTTCATGGCCGTGCACGGGCGCGGCCTGGTCTGCCTGGCCATGACCGGCGAGCGGCTCGATCATCTGCGCATCGGCATGATGTCGGTGGAAAACACCTCGCAGTTCGGGACAGCGTTTTGCGAAGCCATTGACGCGCGCGAAGGCGTGACGACAGGCATCTCCGCCCATGATCGTGCCCGAACGATTCAAGTAGCAATCGATCCGGCCACGCGACCGGTGGATCTGGCGCGGCCCGGGCATATGTTCCCTTTGCGGGCGCGCAAGGGCGGCGTCCTGGTGCGGGCTGGTCAGACGGAAGCCGCCGTCGATCTCGCGCGCCTGGCGGGCTTGATTCCCGCGGGCGTCATTTGCGAAATCATGAAGGAAGACGGAACCATGGCGCGGGTTCCGGATCTGATCGAATTCTGCCGGACACATGGGCTCAAGATGCTCACCGTCGCGGAACTCATCCGCTATCGCCTGCGCAACGAGCGCTACATCCAGCGTGTTGGTGACACTACGATCAATACCCGCTTCGGTGATTTCCGCTTTATCGCTTACGAGAGCGAGGTCGATGGCGGAGACTCGCACGTGGCCCTGGTGCGCGGCGATCTTTCCGGAGATACACCCGTTCTGGTCCGCATGCACGCTCATTGCATTGCCGGAGATGTGTTTGGGGCGACCACCTGCACCTGCCGCGAGATGATCGAAGGCTCCATGCGCCGTATCGCCGAGGAAGGCCGCGGGGCAATCATCTATCTCCACCAGACCGCGCGAAGTTTTTCCCTCGATACTCATGCTGGAGAAAAGGCCCAAGTTTCGTTTCATCGCGACGCCCAGTTACTCGCCTTGCCCGAACACGAACGCAAGACGCAACGCGAGGTCGGCATCGGAGCCCAGATTTTGTCAGACTTAGGATTGCGCCGGATTCGGCTGCTGACGAATCATCCGCGGAAGGTGGCGGCGCTGGAAGGGTTTGGAATCGATATCGTGGAACAGCTGCCCGTGACCGCGAACCGGGTCAAGGTTTAGTCGAGATATTCTCGCTCGGTCCCTGGTTCAAAAGGGTTTACGGGGCAAGATTTCATCCTCACGCAAGAAGAACTGCGCCGAACACTGGTCCGAGCCGCAGATCACCGGCAAGATGCCCGCAATCTGTTTCTTAGTAATCAGGCCCAGGGTCCCGCAGGAAGGACAAGCCAGGACGGCCCAATAAGGGTCTTCCTGCTCTCCAATTTCGCCTGCGTTTTCCAGCACGAACATCGTGCCCGGCTGCATCTGCTCGGGAATCCATTCGTTCATCACGGTTACTTCACCAATCATCATTGAACATGCTCCTGGGTACGGCCTTGCTACGGGCTGACGCTACGGCCTTACGCTAGCTGGCGCGTGGCACTCGAGCGTGGCGTGGAACGCTCTGGTGCTTTGCGGTTGGACTCACTGCTACGGAGTGTGGCGCGAATTCTCCGCACTTCGTCGCTGATACATACGGCCAAAATTGGTTGTTGTGCATTTTTCAGAATGTCCACGATCTGCCGCGGTGAGGTTTCCAGATACACGCTTTCGCCGTCCGTTAGCAGGTGGTAGTCCGATTTGCCGCTGACCGTTTGCGCAAGGCGGGCCCCGAAGTTCGTTTGCAACAGCCGCATCACCTTGCGAACACGCTGCAGCGAGAAGCCCTTTTTACGAAGTTGGCAGATCACGGCTACTTCCGTCAGATCGGCTTGCGAATACAACCGGCAATGGCCTTCACGGGCGGGGACAACGATTCCCTGTTCGTCCCACCACTGCAACTGGCGGGCCGTGATGCCGGTCAGTTGCACGACCTCGTGACTGTGAAAGTGGCGGCTCATTTTTAGCTTTCCGAAAACAGGAAAACGGACAAATGTTTCAAACATTGTAGGTCTAAGTTGTTGAGTGTCAAGGAGAGTTTACTGTTGCGGTGTTATCAGATGAGTTACGCTAAGGCAGTCCGCGTAGCACGTTCGTGCGGTTGCGAGTTCCCCGCAATAAACGGTCTTCTGCGTTTGCCGTGGCAAGGTTTTGGAAGAGCAAAAGAGACCATGCGGGCGAGGGCGCCCGCAACTTGCACGAACTATCTCCCGCCCCCCACGAATTGAACGATCTCCAACGTGTCGCCTTCGGCCAGTGAAGTTGCTGCCCACGCTGTTCGTGGAAGGAGAGTGCGATTGTGCTCCACAGCGACGCGGTCTTGCTTCAACCCAAGCTGATCGAGAAGGGTTCCAATCGTCAAGGGAGCATCGAATGCGCGCGCTTCGCCGTTGATGGTGAGCTGCATGGGCCTAGGAATCTTAGCTGGCGCTCTTGCGGAAAGAAAATTTCCGAGTGGCCGTGCGGCCCGCATGATTGGCCTGCACCAGGATCGAAGCCTCCGACAGCGCCGATTCCTCGAGGGTCAATTTCATTTCGGCGGCTCCGTGGGCATCCGTCGTGGTTTCGGAGAACGTCGGCTTTTGGTCGGGAAGACTGACGCGAGATACCAGCTTCGCGCCAACCGCAGGCGCCCCCGCATCGCTCACAAGCAAGCGCAAGACAAGTTCGGAGTTGGGGAACACATCGTTCGCGTTGACCCAAATCAGGTCGAGCTGTCGTACGGCCGCCAGACTCTCCGGAGTGTCGTGCTTGTCGAGAACGCTTTCCAGTCGGCCTTCTTTGATGGCATCGGAGACCAGCTTGTGCTGTTCACGCAGCAACTGTTCGATCTGAGCTTCGGCAAAACCCGGCGCCGCCGCCCGATCACCGTAAGTGGAAGCTCGTTTTCCGATACACCTGCCCCGAAGGAAGACTTGGGTTTGCAGCAGAGTCTCCTGCTGGCGGGCTTCGCTTTGCACGTGGTAGACCGTACCTTCGTGCTTGATGTCGGTATTGAAGCCAAAAATCATGAAGTTTCCCGCCTTGGGGCTGACGTTTTCCCATTTCTCGCGAAATCCACACGGAACTTCGCTTGGACGCTTGACACTTCCGCGCTCGAAAAATAGTCTAGAACGTTACCAGTACTGCCGCGATTATAACTACCCCCATTATGCGCGACAATTACTTCGTCCAATACCTGCCTCTGCTCCTCCACTTCCTGGTGGCATTCGCGATTGCGGCTGGTATGGTCACGTTGTCGACGATTTTGGGTTACCGCCGCCCTAGCAAACTCAAGTCCCAGGCCTACGAATGCGGCATTACACCGACGGGCGACGCCCGCGGCCGCTTTTCCGTCAAGTTTTACTTGGTCGGGATGCTCTTTATCCTTTTCGATGTCGAAGCCATCTTTATGTATCCCTGGGCGGTCGTCCTGCGCGATCTGAAAATGTTCGGCTTCTGGGAAATGTTTGTGTACGTGCTGATTTTCCTGGTGGGCTTCTTCTACGTGTGGAAGAAGGGGGTTTTGGACTGGGGTGCCCTGGTTTCGGTGAAACGAGGACGAGTCTAAATGGCGCTCGCCCCAGCCATCACGGATGTAGAGCTACTCAAGGACCATCCTGCGCTGGCGGCCTTGCTGGCGTGGAATAGGGCTGGCGTCGAAGCCGCAAAGTTCGACCGCGATGAGATGACGGTGTGGATTCCGGCGGGAATGATCCGGGAAGCCTGTTCCGTACTTCGCGACAACAAAGAGTTTCCCTGCAACTTCCTGGAAGATGTGACTTGCGTGGATTGGTATCCCAGCGAGCCGCGGTTTGAGGTCGTGTATCACTTGTTGTCGATGGCGAAGAAAGACCGGGTGAGGCTCAAGGTGAAGCTGGCTGGCGACAAGCCAACCGTGCCTTCCATCACATCCGTCTGGCCCTCGTCAAACTTCCCCGAACGCGAAGTTTTCGACCTGTTCGGCATCCACTTCGAAGACCATCCTTACTTGCGGCGCCTGATGATGCCCGAAGACTGGGAAGGCCATCCGTTGCGCAAGGATTACCCTGTGGAGGGCTACCGCTAATGGGTAACCTGACGCTGACAGCAAACCTCCCCGAGCCCGGCGAAGACCGGACGATGATCCTGAACATGGGTCCGCAGCATCCTTCGACCCATGGCGTCTTGCGGCTTGTACTGGAGATTGACGGCGAAACCGTCCTTCGAGTTCTTCCCGACATTGGCTTCCTGCACACCGGAATCGAAAAAACCTGCGAAGCGAAGTTCTACCAGCAGGTGGTGCCGCTCACCGACCGCATCGACTACCTCTGCCCCATGTCCAACAACCTCTGCTACGTGTTGGCAGTCGAAAAATTGTTGGGTCTGGAAATTCCCCCGAAAGCGCAGTGGGTGCGCGTGATGCTGAACGAGCTGACGCGCATCAATTCGCACCTGGTCTGGCTGGGAACGCACGCGCTCGATATGGGCGCGATGTCGGTATTTCTCTATTGCTTCCGCGAGCGCGAGGATGTCCTCCGCCTGTTCGAAGCGGTGTCCGGACAGCGCATGATGACCTCGTATTTCCGGGTGGGCGGACTCGCCTTGGAACCGCCAATGGGGTTCTTTGACCGGGTGAAGAAATTCGCTGACCGATTCCCCAGCAACGTCGACGAATACGAAAATCTGCTCACGAATAACCCCATCTGGAAGGGCCGTACCAAGGGCGTTGCGAAGTTATCAGCGGATGACGCGATTGCTCTGGGCGCGACCGGCCCAACGCTCCGCGCCAGCGGCGTGGACTTCGACTTGCGCCGTGACATGCCCTACACCGGCTACGAGAATTTCCAGTTCAAGGTGCCGGTCTCTCAAGACTGCGACGTTTACGCCCGTTACATGTGCCGGGTGCAGGAATTGCGCGAATCGATCGCGATCGTGGCCCAAGCCTTGGCAGGGATGCCCGAGGGCCCTGTCAAAGCCGATGCCCCCAAGGTCGTTCTCCCCGACCGCGAGAAGATGAAGACAGAGATGGAAGCCCTCATCTATCACTTTAAGATTGTCACGGAAGGCTTTGCAGTACCAGCGGGTGATGTCTACCAAGGCATCGAATCACCGCGCGGCGAAATGGGCTACTACGTCGTCAGCGACGGCACCGCTAAGCCGTACCGCGTCCACATGCGCGCGCCCTCGTATTACAACCTACAGGTTCTGCCCAACATGATTGTGGGACGCCTGTTGGCGGACGTCGTGGCAGCCATCGGAAGCATCGACATTGTCCTCGGAGAAATAGACCGCTAATGAAATTCTCCGCCGAGTTCGAGCAGCGCTTTACTGAGATGGTGACGCACTACCCCAGCAAGCGCTCCGTATTGGTACCGACGCTGCTTTACGCGCAGGATGAAGTTGGGTATCTGAGCGACGAAGTCATCGCGGAGATTGCGCAGCGGCTGGACTTGAAGGAACTGGATGTCCGCAACGTGATCAGCTACTACTCGATGCTGACGACCAAGCCGCGCGGCAAGTACAACGTGCAGATCTGCACCAACATCGCCTGTATTCTGCGCGGCGCGGATGAACTTTACCACCACTGCCAGGATAAGCTTGGAATCCGGCACAAGCAGACTACGTCGGACGGACAATTTTCTCTGGAAGAAGTCGAGTGTATCGGGGCCTGCAGCTGGGCTCCGGCGATGCAGGTGAATTACGACTTTCACGAGAATCTGACGCCGGAAAAAGTGGACGCAATTCTCGACGGATACAAGAAGGCTTAGGCGCACGGAATATCCATGGCTGATCTCGTTTCCCATCCCGACGAAGTGAAAGTGGTCTCGAAGCGCTTCGGGCTGGGTGCGACTGACATCGACCGCTATCTCGAACTGGACGGCTATAAGGCTGTACAGAAGGCTCTCGGCATGACCCCCGACGCCATCATCGGCGAGATCAAGACATCGGGGTTGCGAGGACGCGGTGGAGCGGGATTTCCCACGGGAATGAAGTGGTCTTTCGTCCCGAAGGACTCGCCGAAAGCGAAATACATCCTGTGCAATGGCGACGAGAGCGAGCCAGGCACCTGCAAAGACCGCTTGATTCTGGAACACGATCCGCATTCCGTGATTGAAGGCGTCATGATTGCGGGCCTCGCCGTAAACGCGCAGAGCGGCTACATCTACATCCGCGGCGAATACCGTTACCTCTCGATCATCATGCAGAAGGCAATCCGCGATGCCTATGCCAAGGGTTTTCTGGGCAAGAACATTTTCGGTAGCGGCAAGACTTTTGACGTTTACTGGCATGGCGGCGCTGGCGCCTACGAAGTCGGTGAAGAGTCCGCACTGATGGAATCGCTCGAAGGCAAGCGCGGCGTGCCGCGCATCAAGCCTCCCTTCCCGGCTGTCGTTGGACTGTGGGGATCGCCCACGGTCATTAATAATGTTGAGACTCTCTCCAGCGCCCCGCACATCTTGCTCGATGGCGCCCAGAAGTTCGCCGATTACGGAACACCGAAAAACGGCGGCGTGCGCCTCTTCTGCCTGAGCGGCCACGTCAACAAGCCCGGCGTGTACGAACTGCCCCTGGGCTACAGTCTGAAGAAGATGATCTACGACGTGGGCGGTGGTATTCCCGGAGGCAAGAAGATTAAGGCTGTTGTTCCAGGCGGGTCTTCGACTCCAGTTCTCACCGCGGACGAGATCGACATCGCCATGGATTTTGACGGCGTCGCGAAAGCCGGCTCCATGCTGGGTTCCGGCGGTGTGGTCGTCATCGACGACTCCACCTGCATGGTCCGCTTCGCGCAGTACATCATGAAGTTCTACCAGCACGAAAGCTGCGGCTGGTGCATCCCGTGCCGCGAAGGCACGGACTGGCTCAAGAAGACGCTCGACCGCTTCCATGCGGGCGGCGGGGTGAAGAAAGACATCGACAACATTCAGTATCTCTCGGAAAACATGTTGGGCCGAACTTTCTGTCCGCTCGGCGACGCGGCTGCTATGCCAACGATTTCGATTGTGAAGAAGTTCCGTAAAGAATTTGAAGATCATTTAGAAGGCAAGCCTTGTCCGTTCGATCCAGTTGGGACGACGCGGCAATTGCTGCCGGTGCTGAGCCACTAGCTTTCGAAGTTAGAAAAGACAACCATGCCCGACGTAAACATAACGGTAGATGGCAAGAACGTAACGGCTCCCGCGGGAACGCTGCTGATTGAGGCCTGCAAAACGGCTGGCATCGAAGTGCCCGCTTTCTGCTACTACCCCGGCCTCTCCCTGCAGGGCGCCTGCCGCATGTGCATGGTCAAGATTGAAAAAATGCCGAAGCTGCAAACGGCTTGCACCACCATCATCAGCGAAGGCATGGCCGTAACCACGGGCGGCGAAGAAGTCGAGCAGGCCCGCAAATCCATGGTCGAGATGTTGCTGGGCAACCATCCGCTCGACTGCCCCGTGTGCGACGCGGGCGGCGAGTGCGAATTGCAGGACATGACCTTCTCCTACGGCGCAGCCGAATCGAAGTACATGGAGTCCAAGACCCACAAAGAAGAGCAGCAGTGGTCGCCGGTAGTGTACTTCGACCGCCCACGCTGCATCCTGTGTTACCGCTGCGTGCGCGTGTGCGATGAGGCGATGGATGTCGCAGCCCTGGGAATCCAAAATCGCGCTTCGGGCTCCATTATTGCCCCGAACATGGGCGACCACCTCGATTGCGAAGAGTGCGGCATGTGCATCGACATCTGCCCGGTTGGCGCGCTCACCTCGGGTGCTTATCGCTACAAGACACGACCGTGGGAAATGACTCACACGGGCACGGCCTGTGCGCACTGTGCCGACGGCTGCAAGACGACGTTGGGTGTGCGGCGCTCGGAAACCGGCATGGAGATCGTACGCGGCGACAACCGCGACAAGGGTGGGCCCAACCACGACTTCCTCTGCGTGAAGGGCCGCTACGCTTTCGATTTTGCCAACCATACCGACCGTCTGACGCAGCCGCTGTTGCGGCGCGATGGCAAGCTGGTTCCGGTTACCTGGGAAGAGGCTCTGACGTTTGCAGGACAAAAGCTGGCAGCGATCCGCGATGAACACGGCGGCGCCTCAATCGGCGTCATCGGCTCGAACCGTACCACCAACGAGGAAAACTACCTACTGCAAAAGTTTGCCCGCGTGGCGCTGGGAACCAATAACATCGACCACGTCCGCACCGCCGACTACCCTGCCTTCGCGGCCGCCCTCGCTGGCAAACCGGGAACAACGGCGAGCGTCCGCGAGGTTCTCAGCGCGCCCGCAATTTTGGTCATCGGCAACGACCCCACCGAGCAGCATCCGCTGCTGGCGTACCAGATCCGCAACAACGTGCGGCTAAACAAGGCCCGGCTTTACGTCGTCAACTCAAAGTCGATCAAGCTGCGCCGCCAAGCCACGCTCTTTGCGCAGATCCCGCAAGGTGGCGAAGGCGCATTCGCCTCGTACCTCGCGGGCGACGATTCATCCGCGCCTTCAGCCTCCCGCGACGAATGGTCCGCGCTGCGCGACCAGCTCCGTAAGGAAACAGGCCTTGTCATCGCCTTCGGTTCCGAGCTACGCGGCAACGACATTGTCAGCCTGGTCAAATTCGCTCTCGACGTCTCCGGCACCAAGCTCATCTGCCTCGGCGACTACGCCAATTCCCGCGGCGCCGCCGACATGGGCCTCTTTCCTGACCTGCTTCCGGGCTATGTGCCTCTCGCCAAGGGCACGAAGTTCCGCGATGCCTGGGGTTCCTTGCCAGATGCGGCTGGCCTGACTCTTCCGGGCATGATCGACGCGGCCACGGCCGGCAAACTGAAAGCTCTCGTGGTGGTTGGCGCCAATCCTGTCGCGCGCGCGAACTTCGATACGAAGACCTTTGCTAACAGCTTCGTCGTCGTCCAGGACATCTTCCTCTCGGAAACCGCCACCGTCGCCGACGTAGTTTTTCCCGCCGCCTCGGCCTACGAAAAAGCCGGCACCTTCACCAATACGTATGGCGATCTCCAATTGGTCAAGAAAGCCGGCGAAATCACCGGCACCAAGTCTGACTTCGAGATCATCGTCCGCATGGCCGAGCGCATGGGTTTCGACGTACGTAAGCTCGTCACATTCGGCACCGGCACGCGCGCCGATATGGGCCAATCCCGCGGCGTACATTCGGGCGAAGCCGACCGCCATGCCGTATGGCTGGAAGCGCAGAACCTGGAACCGAAACTCAGTCCTTTCGATCCCGCGGCGGCGCTCGACGAAATCCAAACTCTGGTTCCCGGCTATCAAGTCTCTCGCCTGAACCTGATGGCAGGCAACGACCAGCACACAAGACTCGACCTTAACGGCGGCGGCAATGTTGGTGGAACAAGCGCCGGCGATGCCAGCCTCATCCAGCCCGCCAACAACGGCCTGTTCAGTTCGGGCTCGCTGGGCCGCTACTCCAAAACTTTGAATACCGTAATGGAAAACAAGAATCCGCAACGTTCTGAAGTCGCGGCAGACTAATAGCGCTTAAACAAATTCGCAGCACAATTTTAGGAATAGGAACATCGCTTGACTTTCTGGGTCTACACGCTCGCCGCGGTCATCAAGATTGCGCTGATGGTGTTCGTGCTGCTCACCGCCGTGGCGTATATCGTTTGGCTGGAGCGCAAGGTCGTCGGCCGCATCCAGAACCGCTGGGGCCCCACGCGCGTCGGCCCCTTTGGCTTGCTGCAGCCTGCCGCCGACGGCCTCAAGTTCATCGTGAAAGAGGACTTGACGCCGCCGCACGTCTATAAGCCCCTCTTTATCGCCGCTCCGATCATCGCTGTGGTGTTTGCGCTGACGTCGATTGCCGTCATCCCGTTCGGGAACAGCATCCGCGTTCTCGGCTACGACATTCCACTGCAAATCACCGACGTGAATACCGGTCTGCTCGTCGTTCTTGGCATTACCTCGATGGGCGTCTACGGAATCGCCCTGGCCGGATGGTCGTCGAACAACAAATACTCCATGCTGGGCGCCCTGCGCGCTAGCGCCCAAATGATCAGCTACGAAATTTCGCTGGGTCTCTCCCTGATTGGTGTTCTCGTTCTGGCCGGGACTTTCAGTTTGCGCGGAATTGTGGAGGCGCAACAAGGCCACTTCTGGGGCTTCATCCCAAACTGGAATATTTTTCACGGCGGCCAATTCGTCGCTTTCTTCATCTACCTGACCTCCGCTTACGCCGAGACCAACCGGATCCCATTTGACCTGCCGGAAGCGGAAACCGAACTCGTCGCCGGGTACCACACCGAATACAGCTCCATGAAGTTCGCCATGTTCTTCATGGCCGAATACGCCAACATGGTCACCGTTTCCTGTGTCGCGACGCTACTCTTTCTCGGCGGCTGGAACGGCCCAATCGGTGGCCCGCCGATCGTGCAAACGATCCTGCCCGTCTTCTGGTTTTTTCTCAAGATCTTCGTCTTCATCTTCATTTACATTTGGGTGCGCGGAACCATGCCGCGCTTCCGCTATGACCAACTGATGGCGTTCGGTTGGAAATTCCTGTTGCCGCTGGCGCTCGCGAACCTCATCATTACGGCGTTCGTGGTGGCGGTGAGAGCTTAGCCCATGCATCTGGCCCTATTTCTCATTTTCGGAGTGGTCTGCGTCGCAGGCGCAGTCAACCTGCTCATCCAAACGCACCCGATCCAGAGCGCGCTGTCGCTGATTGTCGTCATGGCCTCACTGGCCGTGGAATATCTTCTGCTGGGCGCGGAGTTCGTGGCAGCGGTGCAAGTCATCGTCTACGCGGGTGCCATCATGGTGCTATTCGTTTTCGTCATCATGTTGCTCAACGCGGGCGAAGAAGAACATTCCCAGGGCAGCCACATCGCTTTGCTGCTAGGCCTCCCTTCCCTCATGCTGGTGGGCGTGCTCCTTACCTGGTCGGTTATGCACCAATCCACCGATTCTGTGCGCATAGGCTCACTCTATGGAGATCCGAAAACGATTGGCAAGCTTCTCTTCAGCCAGTACCTGCTTCCCTTTGAGATTACTTCGTTGCTGATCCTGATCGCCATCATGGGTGCCGTGGTGCTGGCTTCAAAGCCGGAAGTTACGCCGGTTGGGCTGGACTCGGGCCTGGCCTCAGGAAAGGAGAATTAATGGTACCCCTCTCCTACTACTTGATCCTGAGCGCCATCCTGTTCGCCTGCGGCATCATCGGCTTCCTGATGAAGCGCAACATCATCACCATTTTCATGTCCATCGAGCTGATGCTGAACGGGGTGAATCTCTCTTTCGTTGCTTTCGCCTCGCAATGGCATGCACTGAGTGGCCAGATTTTCGTGTTCTTCGTCATGGTGGTGGCGGCGGCGGAGTCGGCCGTGGGATTGGCCATCATCATCGCCGTCTACCGTACGCGAGACACGTTGAACGTGGACCGGGTCGATCTTCTAAAGTTATGACCCATGAAGCGATGACCCGGAAATTGTGAACCGCAAACTATGAACCCGAACCTTTGGCTGATTCCCCTGCTGCCCCTGACCGGCGCGGCGGTGAACGGATTTTTCGGACGGCGCTTCTCGAAGAAAGCCGTCGCCAGCGTCGCCGTCATTTTCTCTGGCTCTGCGTTCGTAATGGCGTTGAATGTCCTAACGCACTTCTCTTCGCTGACGCTTCCCTACGTTGAGCCAGGAATTTCCTGGATACGCTCCGGCGACTTCCACGTCAACTTCGCCTTCTATCTCGACCAGCTCTCGCTCCTCATGCTGATGGTCGTCACTGGCGTCGGTTTCCTCATCCACATCTACTCCGTCGGCTACATGTGGGACGACGACGGCTTCTACCGCTTCTTCTCCTACCTCAACCTGTTCATGTTCTTCATGCTGATGCTGATCCTGGCCAACAACTATTTGGTCATGTTCATCGGGTGGGAAGGCGTGGGCTTGGCGTCGTATCTGCTGATTGGGTTCTATTTCCTGAAAGACTCCGCCGCTGCCGCCGGAAAGAAAGCGTTCATCACAAACCGCATCGGTGACTTCGGATTCTTGATCGCGCTCTTCCTGATGATTCAGCATTTCAAGTCGCTGGATTTCCAAAAGGTCGCCGCAGGGGTCGCGCAACTCCCGGCTGAAGTTGTGGGGGGTGCCGGAGTTTTGACCGCAATCGGCATCCTCTTAATGGTCGGCGCCGCTGGGAAATCCGCCCAGCTTCCTCTTTACGTGTGGCTGCCCGACGCCATGGAAGGCCCCACACCGGTCTCGGCTCTGATCCACGCCGCCACCATGGTGACGGCCGGCGTCTACATGGTCTCGCGCTCGCACGTGATCTTCGATAAGGCTCCGACGGCTCTTCTCGTCGTTGCCATCGTCGGCACGCTCACCGCTTTATTCGCGGCGACGATCGGCATCGCCCAAACCGACATTAAGAAAGTCCTTGCCTACTCCACCGTGTCGCAACTCGGCTACATGTTCATGGCCTGCGGCGTAGCCGCGTATTCGGCAGGTGTCTTTCACTTGATGACGCACGCGTTTTTCAAAGGGCTCCTCTTCCTCGGTTCCGGCTCCGTCATCCACGCCCTCAGCGGCGAGCAGGATATGCGCAAGATGGGCGGCCTGCGCAGGAAAATTCCGTGGACGTTCTGGACCATGTTCTGTGGCACCGTCGCCATTGCCGGGATTCCGCCCTTTGCTGGGTTTTGGAGCAAGGACGAAATCCTCTGGCGCGCCTACTCCCAGGGACCGAGCAAAATCATTTGGGCGCTGGGCCTGCTCACCGCGTTCATCACCTCGTTCTACATGTTCCGGCTTCTGATCATGACGTTTCTGGGCGAATATCGCGGCAGCTTGGAGTCGGGCGGGCACGACGCGCACGGACATGACTCTGGACACGGCCATGGCCACGGCGGCATCCACGAGAGCCCGGCACTCATGCTGGTTCCCCTCGTGATTCTCGCGGGCCTTTCGCTCTTTGGCGGCGCGATCAATGCCCCCAGGTTCCTCGCTCCGGTCTTTCAGGTGGAATCCGGCGTCCCAGGCGCCGAAGCTCACGCTTTGGCAACAGAAGAATCGGGAGACAAAACCACCGAACACATCCTGCAGGCGGTCTCGGTCGGCGTCGCGGTACTCGGATTTTTCCTCGCCTGGCTGCTGTACTGGAAATCCCCGCACCTCCCAGCCCAAATCGCCGAGAGTCTCGGCGGCCTCTACCGCACCGTCTCCAACAAGTACTACGTCGACGAAATCTACAACTGGGCTCTCATCGTCCCGCTCCTCGCCATGTCGCGCAACTGGCTATGGAAGGGCGTCGACCAGGGCTTTATCGACACCGTAATCAATGACAGCGCCGACGCCACCGCCGAAGCCGGCGGAGTTCTCCGGCGCATGCAGTCGGGCAATTTGCGCTCCTATGCCGCATGGTTGACCGCCGGCGGAGCTGTGGTTCTGGCCTACATGGTCTGGCTGGGAGTGCACTAGCATGACCGCACTCAATACCACGATTCTCACGCTCGTCACTTTCGTGCCGCTTCTGGGTGCGCTGATTCTGATGGCAGTCCCGAACCGCGACCGCGACATTCGCTGGTTCGCGCTGATCGTGACACTCTTCGAATTTGTCCTGTCTCTGCACCTTGCCGTGCGCTTCCGCGCGGAAAATGTTGGCGTCTTCCAGTTCGAAATCAATCATCAGTGGATCACCAGCCCAAATATTCACTTTCACTTGGGCGTCGACGGCATCTCGCTCTGGCTTGTCCTCCTCACCACGTTTCTTACTCCGCTCTGCGTGCTGATCTCGTGGAATTCGATTCACGAGCGCGTCAAGGAGTTCTTCATTCTCCTGCTGATTCTCGAAACCGCGATGATCGGCGTGTTTGTCGCCCTCGACCTGTTCCTGTTCTATGCCTTCTGGGAGGCGACCCTGATTCCCATGGCGCTGCTGATCGGAATTTATGGACATGAGCGCCGCATTTACGCCGCCGTCAAGTTTTTCCTGTTCACCATGGTCGCGTCGATGTTCATGCTGGCGGGCATCATCTGGCTCTACGCCAAAACCGGCAGCTTTGACTTCGCTACGATCCAGCAGGCCATACAAGCGGGCTCCGTCCCTGGCTTCGCCGCCGCTGCCCCGTGGCTGTTCCTTGGATTCTTCGTGGCCTTTGCCGTTAAAGTTCCACTCTTCCCTCTGCATACATGGCTGCCCGACGCGCACGTAGAAGCGCCAACAGCCGGCTCCGTGCTCCTCGCGGGCGTTCTGCTGAAGATGGGCACCTACGGGCTCATCCGTTTTAACGTCGGCCTCTTCCCCGAGCAAGCCCGGCGCAACGCCCCTTGGATCATGGTTCTGGCGCTCATCGGCATTGTTTATGGTGCGCTCGTGGCGCTGGTGCAACCGAACCTCAAGAAGCTCATCGCCTATTCGTCAGTAAGCCATCTCGGCGTCGTGGTTCTGGGAATTTTCAGCCTCACGCAGTCGGGCATGGATGGCGCCATGTTCGTGAATCTGGCCCACGGTGTCTCCACGGGCGCGCTGTTCATGCTCGCGGGAATTCTCCACGAACGCCGGCATACCTATGAGATCAGCGAATTCGGCGGCCTAGCAACGCCCATGCCGACTTATGCCACGCTGTTTCTCTTTATGACGTTGTCTTCCGTCGGACTTCCTCTGCTCAACGGCTTTATCGGAGAATTTCTGGCTTTCTACGGCGCGTTTCAGTCGCGAGCTTTGTTCGGCCTCATTGCGACGACAGCGGTTATCTGGAGTGCGTGGTATCTGCTCTGGCTCTATCAGCGCACGTTCTTCGGCGTGAACAAGAACCCCAAGAACGCCAGCTTGCACGACATGTATCCTCTGGAAAAATTTGCGGTACTTCCCACGGCCGTCGCAGCCTTGATCATGGGCGTCGCTCCCATTCTCTGGCTCAAAGCGATTGATCCAGCCGTCCACTCCATCCTGCATCCTGTGGCCCAATTCTCGGCGCGGGTGGTGGGCCAATGACCGGTTTAATGGCAATTCTGGCCCCGCCCAGCGTCGACTACGTCCGCATCCTCCCCGAACTCGTGCTCAGCATCTTCGGGATGTTGATCATGGTGCTCGATCCCCTGATCGACGAATTCAAGGCTGCCAAGACTCTTGGCATCGTAGCGCTTGTGGGCGCACTCGCCAGCCTGGGCGCCGTCTACGTGCAAGCCGGATCCCCCTCGGGAGAAGCCTTCTCTCACATGGTGCGCGTCGACAACTTCAGCATCTTCTTTCACACCGTCATCCTCATCATTGTCCTGCTTTCCATACTCAGTTCCTTTGAATACATGGAACAGCAAGGCATCCGTGCCGCCGAATATTACGCCCTGATCCTTCTGGGCGCGGCCGGCATGTGCCTGATGACCTCGGCCACCGAGTTGGTATTGATCTTCATCGCGCTCGAGATTTCCTCCATCTCCACCTACATCCTGGCTGGTTTCCTGCGCCGCGATCCCCGCAGCTCCGAGGCCTCGCTCAAGTATTTTCTGCTGGGCTCTTTCGCCACTGCATTTTTCCTCTACGGCGTGGCGTTGATTTTTGGCGCGACGGGACACACCACGCTTACAGACATCAGTGCCCGTCTGCACGTGGGTTATATGCCACCGCTGGCATATGTCGCTATGGCGATGATTTTCGTCGGCCTAGGCTTCAAAGTAGCTGCGGCGCCGTTCCACGTCTGGACGCCGGATGTCTACGAAGGCGCGCCATCGCCCGTCGTTGGCCTGATGTCTACCGCCCCCAAAGCAGCGACCTTCGCCGTTTTACTGCGAGTGATTTTCGAAGCTCGGCTGCCAGGATCGTTCTGGATAATCTGGTTCGCCGCCGTCCTCTCGATGACCCTCGGTAACCTGGGAGCCATCCGGCAAAACAACATCAAGCGCTTGCTGGCCTACTCGTCGATCGCTCACGCGGGATACCTGCTTGTCGCCTTTGCATCGTTGCCCGAGTTCGGCATCCCCTCGGCCATGTTCTACACTGCCGCCTATGCGGCGATGAACGTGGGGGCCTTCGCCATCATCAGCCACATTGGCAACGCCGGCGAACGCTACACTTCGGTGGACGACTACGCTGGACTCGGACGCCGTTCCCCGTTCATGGCGGCGATCTTAACCGTGTTCCTGCTCTCGTTGATTGGGATCCCCGCAACGGGAGGCTTCTTCGCCAAGTTCTACGTGTTCAGCGCTGCGCTTCATTCCACCACACCCCTGGTGGGACTCACCATCATCGGCGTGATTAACAGCGCCGTCGGGTCGTACTACTACCTGCGAGTGATCGTCGTCATGTACATGAAGGAACCGCAAGGCGAGGCTATACCCCTGAAGCCGCTCTCCGTTGGTGTCAGTGCCGTGCTGGTACTCAGCGCTGTCACCACTCTCTACCTGGGAATTCTACCGAGTTCGGTCCTGACCTACGCACATAACTCGGTTCACAACCTGATTCCGTAGCTTTAATCCACCGCGACCGCCACGTCAATCTTGTCAAAAATCCAGCTCGCCGCCAACCACAGAATCACCGCCTCGATCATCGCCGCCGGTATCACCCACCCTGCCACCGTTCCCGGGTGCTCGAAGGACGCGTTCAGAAAAACGCGCCCCAGACTGTAAAGCGGCAGGATGTACTCCCAAAATCCTCCAAACCGAAACGCCAACGCCCCCGGCATGCCCAGCGTCAACCCCGTGAGCAGAGCCGACATCCACGGGTTCAAGTGCGTCGAGAAGAAAAGCGCTACCGCCGCCGACATCACACAAGCCGCCACCACGCACTCCATCAAATGCCACAGGTAAAAAAACGAGAACCCGAGCGGGCACAGAATCCACGTGCCGGTAAAGCCCAGCATCAGGCTGAACAGCGCCGCCGCCAGCGCCACCCCCAACAACAGTCCGGAAAGATAATCCCGGCGCGTAATCGCCTTGCCCAGCACCGCCAGGATGCGGCGCGACCGCCGCTCGTTGTAGATCGCCGAGCCCCCAAAGAACACGCTGAAAGCCACGCCATACATGCCTAACTGCTTAAATGTGATCAAAATATCTTCGCGGTCGCGCGCATCGGAGAGCAGCCCCAGAGCCGCCAGACCCAGCACCGAGAGCTGCAGGACGAGGATCGGCCAGCGCTGTTCGCGCACAAAGTTGATGGCGATCATGCCAATGAGCCGCAGGTGCTTCATGAAGCCTCCTGCGTGGAGCCACGCTCAGAGCCGGGGCTGCCGGTAAGTTCCAGAAATAGATCCTCTAAACTGCGCTTGTGCGGCGACACGCTCACAATCTCTCCACCCATCGTCCAAATTCTCTCGATCATGGCTCGTTGCGCCGCAGCACTCGCAAGGAATCGAATCCTGCCATCAGGCTGCTTTTCGGCTCCCGGAAAACCATCCATGGGGATGCCACTGGCAATCACCTCAAAGTGCTCGCGCGACTCCAGTAAATCCGACGGACGCCCCAGCCTGACTACTCGCCCCAGGTTCAGCACGGCAATGCGATCGCACACCAGCTCCACCTCAGAAAGCAGATGCGAGCTTAGGAAAATCGTCTTGCCGCGCCTTCTCCAGTCCAGCAGCATTTCCCGAACGGCGTACCGGGCGAGCGGATCCAAGGCGGAAGTGGGTTCATCGAGGATGAGAAGATCCGGGTCGTGAACGATAGCCTGCGCCAACCCGATACGCTGCAACATCCCCCGGGAAAACTTGGCCACGTTGCGGTTGGATTCGTGCAGCAGAGATACAGTGTCGAGCGCTTCCGCCGTCCGCCGCGAAAGCGTCTCGCCATGGAGGCCGTTGAGGGCGCCGTAAAAGCGCACCAGATTTTCCGCCGAGCGGTGGTACAGCGCTACGTTTTCCGCCAGAAAGCCAACCCGGCACCGGGTGGCAGCGTGCCCAAAACGCTTGCCGAACATCAACCCGCGCCCCTTGGTGGGTCGAACAAAGCCCATGGCTAGGTGGATGGCCGTAGTTTTGCCGGCGCCATTAGGTCCCAGAAAGCCAAAGATTTCGCCTTCTTCGACCTGGAGAGTGAAATGGTCAAGCGCCCGCACTGTGCGCCGGCGGAACAGAGCCCGATAGTCTTTGATGATGTCCTGGAATTCCAGTACCGCTGGCATTTGCCGCTATTCTACCGCTCTGCCATCCGGGTGGTGTATGCGAGGTCGGTTCCGGGCCTGGTCTGCCAGCTCTTAGCGGAAGCGCACCGACAACGTGGCCAGCATGTCAACGCGTTCGCCGTTGGAACGAAAAGGCTCATACCGCCACTGCCGTGCAGCCTCAATCGCCGCTTCCGCCAGGCGCGCGTCGCCGCGAAGCAGGTGGAGATCGCGAACCGACCCATCCCGGTCGATGACGCCCTCCAGCAGCACTTCTTCCGGAAGGTGTAGCCCCACTAAGTCAGATGGCATGATCGGATCCACTTGCTGAATCAGCTTTCCCCCAGTAATTGTGCCTCCGTCGGCCGTGTCCCGAAGCTTCTCCGTCTCCGCGGCGCTCGTCACCGGGCCAGTTGCGGCCGCGCGGGGTGCGCCTGCGCCAACCGAGGTCGGCCCGATCATGGAACCGCTACCCGGTACGGCGCGATAGACCACCTTGCCCTTCTCGTAGACGACCAATCCGCCCGAGTGCGACTTGGGGGCGTCGGCATTCTTAGCCACGACTGGAGGGGGCGTTTTGGAGGACGGCGACGGCTTTGCCGTTCGGGCAGGAGCGGCCCGATCTGCGGCATTCGAACCGCTGACAGGAACGGCAGAATCGGCCGCACGCGGGACCTGGGTTGCAATCGCGGACGCTGAGGCGGACTTGACTTCCCCTGTAGGCCACCATGACCACAAGCCCGCAACCGCAACAAAGCCGACGGCCAGCACCACCATCGCAAGTCCAAGATTTCGCCGTCGCGGCGCGGGCGCGAGTACTCCTGGCGCCGAGAAAGTCAGGGTCGGAGTGCCCGGCTGAGGCGGGATCATAGCGCCGGTGTCGGAACCGGAAGCATAGGCACCTACGAAGTCAGGCTGAGTATCCGGAACGCTTCGCTCGTACTTTCTTCGTTCGTAGTCTAGAGATGCTGGCGCAGGTGCCGGGACACTTACTGTGGGAGCCGGGGCCACCTCCGGCAGGTGGGTGTCAATCCACGTATCCATTCTGGGCTTGAATGGACCCGAGGGCCTGGTCACAACGGTCGGCTGAGGCAGAGTCGGCACCTCCGAGAACGCCACCGTCTCTACCACGTAGCCGCCAAGCTGCACCAGGCGCTCGATTGCGGCCCTGTCAAACGCATCGGAGATGGGAGCAAAGACCTCAAGAATGCCAACCAGTCTTTGCCGCAGAAACAGAGGAACGATCACCAATGAGCGCACGCCCCATGCCCGGCACATTTCCGCATTCAGCCGCGCATCCGACTCGGTGTCCTGGCAGATTTGCAACCTGCCGGTACGCACGCATTGCGCGGAAAGCCCGTCCTGAGCCTCGATGCGGGCTCCCAGCGCCGGAGTCGGGTCGCCAGCGACAGCGCGGCACACAAAATGGTCTCCTGCGCCCCGCAGTGCGATGGCCGAACCGGTTACACCCGGAACGGATAACGACTCTTCTGCCAGTTCGTGAAGGAGAATATCTAAAGCTAGAGTGGGACCTGCGCCGGATTCTTCAAACGCCGAAAAAACAGCTCGCAGCCTCTGCTGCTGCGGCGACTCGTTTCGGCCCTCTGGTTCCGGGGCACTTTGCGGTGGCACCCACGGAAAGCTTGGATTTTGCGCCATGCGTTGCACTTGCCTCATAGCCACCAAACGCCTGACATTTCGCTGTCGGACACAGATGGAAAGAGCGCTAACTCCGTGGCTGGATAATTGAAGTCTCAACGGGAATGCGCTGGAAGTCAACGACCAGTTTGGGCTAGGTAGTGACCTAGGTAACCGTCTAAGGCCCCCGGAATCCCGTGTGTAGCCTGCCTTTTGGCCGGATTCGCGGTTGCCGACGATCTGGTCGTGGTTGGCTCCCCCCGTGAATAACTTTGGGGATCAGACCAATTGGAGTATGCTCTCGCCCCCGGTTGGAACGCGGTATCTTCGCGCCGATGCCCAATATTTGGCGCGTGGATAGGACCCAAGTCGGCACCCGCAACGCACCTCTTGGAACGCCGGAAAACTGATACAGTTAAGTGAGTTTTGGAGGAAATGTGCGCATTGCCATCGTCGGTTCTGGATACGTGGGCCTGGTCACAGGGGTCTGCCTAGCCGATCTCGGCCACGAAGTTGTCCTGGTGGACAACGACGCCGAAAAGCTCGCCGCGCTCCAGCGGGGTGAAGTCCCGATCCACGAGAAGTTTCTCCCCGAGTTGCTGGTGCGTCATCGTGGCGGCCGTCTGCGATTTTCCGGCGATCTGGCTGCGTCCGCCCGCGATTGCCAGGCTGTATTCATTGCCGTAGGAACGCCGCCGACTGAACAGGGTGAAGCCGATCTCTCCTACGTGGAATCGGTTGCGCGCGAGGTTTCGGGTTCCATCTCCGGCTACAAGCTGGTCGTGGAAAAGAGCACGGTTCCCGTTTACACCAGCGCCTGGATTCGCAAGATCATGCTGCGCAACGGTACCCGAGCCGATTCGTTCGATGTCGCCTCCAACCCGGAATTCCTGCGCGAGGGCACGGCCGTCACCGATTTCCTCTACCCGGATCGAATCGTGGCCGGCTCAGATACGGAACGGAGCAGCGAAGTTCTGCGCCAAATCTATGAACCCCTCACCAGCGGACGCTACTACGCGGAGGCGCATGCCGTGCCCCGCCCCGAGGGCGCCCCTACCCAGCTGCCGCAGTTGATGTTGACAAGCGCCAACAGCGCCGAGCTGATCAAACATGCGTCTAATGCTTTCCTGGCGATGAAGATTTCCTTCGCGAATGCAGTGGCCGCCGTATGTGAAAGCGTGGGTGCCGACGCGAAGCAGGTTTGCCAGGGCATAGGGATGGACGCGCGCATCGGAACACGCTTCTTGAACCCAGGTATCGGCTACGGCGGCTCGTGTTTTCCGAAGGATCTTTTGGCGTTCCGTTCCGTCGCCCGCGAGTGCGGTTTCGATTTTCGCCTGCTCGACGAAGTCATCCGCATCAACGAAGAGCAGCGGCAGCGCTTTTTGCGCAAGGTTCGCAGCGCTTTGTGGACCCTGCGCGGGAAGCGGCTGGCTGTTCTCGGGCTGGCCTTCAAAGGCGGCACTGACGACATCCGCGAGTCTCCCGCAATCTTGCTCGTGCAGTCGCTAATCCAGGAAGGCTCGCAGGTAATCGCGCACGACCCTGCGGCCATGGCACGTGCCAAGGAAGTTCTGCCAGCGACAGTGGAATATGCGGCTACGCCTTACGACGCGGCGCGTGGAGCCGATGCGCTCCTCATCCTGACCGAATGGGAAGAGTACGCTCAACTGGATTTGCCGCGCCTCGCGCGCGAGCTGAAGTATCCCATCGTGGTCGATGGCCGCAACCTCTACGAAGGCAGCGCCATGACACAGCACGGATTTACCTACTACAGCGTGGGACGGCCGACTGCGGTCCCAGAAGAGCCCGCGGCTTCGGTCCCCAGCCGCGACGACGCTGTCCGCATTGAGGGAGAGCGCTCCGCCTAAATGGCTACAGTCCGAACTCTAGTGACGGGAGGAGCTGGTTTCGTCGGTTCCCACCTATGCGATGCCCTCCTGGGAGAAGGCCACTCCGTCGTCGTGGCCGATAACCTTCTCACTGGAAGACTCGTCAATCTGGCCCACCTTCGCAACGAGTCTCGCTTCGAATTTCTGCAACAAGATGTCTGCCAGCCCTTCGATTGCGGCCGTCTCGAATACGTTTTTCATCTGGCGTCGCCGGCAAGCCCGGTGGACTACGCGGAGCACGGGATCGAGACGTTACAAGTCGGTTCGCTCGGAACGTTCAATGTCCTCGAAATCGCGAGGCGCAGCGGCGCCGTGTTCCTCATGGCCTCGACCTCCGAATGCTATGGCGACCCCCTTGAACATCCGCAGCGGGAGACGTACTGGGGGCACGTGAATCCAATCGGCCCGCGATCAGTCTACGACGAAGCCAAGCGCTTCTCCGAAGCGGCGACTATGGCCTACCGCCGCTATCACAACGTAAACACGCGCATCGTACGCATCTTCAACACCTACGGCTCCCGCATGCAGATTAGCGACGGCCGGGTAATCCCGAACTTCATGCGGCAGGCTCTCCGTGGAGAAAGCCTGACGGTCTATGGCGACGGCAGTCAGACGCGCAGTTTCTGTCACGTCAGCGATGAGGTCGATGGAATCCTGCGCCTCTCCCGGTCGGACGAAGCGTTGCCCGTCAACATCGGCAACCCTACTGAATTTACCATTCTGGAATGCGCACAACGAGTGCTCGAAGTCACAGGTTCGTCCAGCAGGATCGCATACGAACCATTGCCCAAAGATGATCCCAAGCAACGCCGTCCAGATATCACGAAAGCGCGAACTCTATTGAATTGGGAGCCGAAGATCGCTCTGGTGGAAGGTTTGCGGTTGTCGCTCGACTACTTTCGTAAGGAAGTTGCTGCGCTCGCCGAAGTCGCTCACAACCCGTCCTGAGCGCGGATTTGAACCTTTGTGGTGGGTAATTACTCCTGCCGCATGCTGGCGCCGGCGGCCAGAAACTCAATGATCTCGCGCAGTTGACGCCGTTGCTCGTCATCTTCGATCTTGAACTGCACTCCCATGCCTTTGCCCGGCAGCGACGACCGGACTTTGCCGCGCGTTTGGAGCCGCATGGTTCCGGCACGCACTTCCAGATTCAACACTGTGCCCTTGGGAAAGGGCATCACCATTTCGATATAACAGCCGCCCTGGCTGATATCCGCGATATTGCACCAATTCGGAACGGCAGAGCGGTGATCGGAAATGCGGACCCCTGCGTTCAACCGGTAACGCGATTGTGCCCTGCGCTCTTTCCGCGCAGGCACCACCAACTTCTGCAGCACAACCAACGGCGGCTCCGGGTTGCGATCTCCAGGTTGGTCCATCGGGCCAAATCGGTCCACTTCCATCGCCACTTCCGGAGGTTCCGCGTTTTCCTGTCGATCCGCGTTCTCCAGCCACTGATCCAATGCCTTGCGCGATGACGCCGGTACGCTGGCGAAGCGGACCCCCGCGCGTCCCTCGATATCCTGCCAAACCACGTCGCCCGACAACCTTACAGTCGCCTTCTGTCCAGGTATTTGGAACTCGAAATACAACTTGCTATCGGGCGGAAGCCGTTTCTTCGTGCGCAACGCAACGCCCGTTGGACTTAGATTGAACACAGCCACCGGTACCGCGTCCACTACCGGCGAATTCACCGTGGTGTTGAGATAAACGCCGCGCCGGTCCCCTGCTCTTCGATCCTTCCCCGCAGAGCGGAACGCGTACTCGAGGCTCACCAGGGTGCGATCCCGCGAAATCGGCTTGTACAGCACAAAGTGGGCGCCAATCTCAAAGGCGCAGCGGGAACTGTCCTTTCCACCCAGGATAGCAATGATTCGCGGCTGCTCCATTGCCTGCTTGCGGGCCAGCCTGTCTATCACGTCCAAAGCGCCCGGCAAGTCTCCGTCCAGCAGCACTGCATCCACGGGTCGCTTCACCAGCACGCCGCCAGCATCGCCAGCCGAGCGGCAGACCTCCGTCTCCACGTGGAGTTCGTGCAATACCTCCTGCAGCACACCAATATCCCGATCCTCGCTGGAGACAATAAGAGCTAAGAGAGGCATGTTGTGGCCAAGCCTAAAGTCTTTCGGCACCCCCCAACAAGTTACCGGGGTACTGCCGGGAGGTGAATCGTCCGTCACGCCGGTCACACAGAGTCGCAATGCAAAGGACTTAGAGTCTCGGCTTCCCAAAGCACGAGGATGGACACGGTAATCAACCCATTAGTACTTACCAAAGTCCCGGCACGAACCGCACCACGGTACTTTGACGCTCCTTTCTACCGCCCCTAGCATAGCCGTAGATATTTACGTACTCGCGACGACACAGCAGGCGCACGCTCCTGTCCCTCGGGGCTCTTGCCCTCCCCACAACTTGAGGAGTAGCGCCGCGATTTTGCGCGAGGGGATTCAGGGATGGATATGCGAATCAGAAATCACGGACGCCGCAGCCGAATGCCAAGGCAGTCGCTCTCCATGCTTGGCTTCAGCATCATTGAGGCGATGATGGTGGTCGCCATTCTTCTCATCGTTTCGGCTTTCGCCGTGTTCAACACGCAAAGCGCCTTGCGGGACGCTCGAGTCAACGGCGCCTACGACACTGCCTTCATGCAATTGCGCATGGCCCGGGGGCGCGCCATTGAGGAGCGCAAACGTTACATCGTGACGTTCGGGCAGCCCGCGATTGCGGGCGTGGCCACGCCGTTGGGTGCGCCGACCACGAAGAGCATACAAGTGTTCCGCTGGGACTACTTGACCCCTGCCGGCGCTGTGATCCCTTCTACCGCAGCTGTGCAAGTCAGCACCATTGACCTGCCCTCCGATGTCGCTTTCCAGGCCCTTAGCGGCGTCCCCGTAGCACCTGCGGCAGTACCAGATGGCTTCGGTGTCGGCATCGCTCCCATTGACTTTGACCAAGGCGTGGGAGGTGGCGGAGGAAATCTCGTCATGTTCATGCCGGATGGTTCGGCGCACGATCTCGTGGGTAATTCCAATAATGGAATCTTGTACATCGCCCGCAATAACGACCTGCCCAGTTCGAGAGCGGTAACCGTATTTGGAAGCAGCGGGCGTGTTCGCGGTTGGCGTCTCACCCTGCCGGGAGGAGTGGCGACATGGAATCAACAATGACAAGACGGCGCGATAGGAAATCATTCTCACAAGCGGGCTTCTCACTGATCGAGGTGATGATCGCTGGCGCAATTATGATGATTGGGCTGCTCGCTGTTCTCGGCCTGTTTGGTACGGCCCTGGCCGCCACGCAAGCTTCCCAGTTGGATGAGATCGCGCACGCCCGGGCGACCCAGACGCTTGAGAGCATTTACACGGCAAGGCAAACGAGCCAGTTCGGCTTTGCTGCCATCGATAACACCACCGCGGCCAGCGGCAAGGGCCAATTCACTGCCGGCATGGTTGCCCTCACCGATCCCGGACCCGACGGCTTGGATGGAACTTCCGACGACGTGGCGGCCGCCCCCATTGTCTTGCCTGGGCCTGACGGCAAACTCGGGACTTCCGACGATATAACCGTGTCCCTGGCGTCGTTCCAGAGGCAGATCACGATCACCAATGCGATCAATCCGCTCAGCGGCGCGCAAGATCCTAACTTGAAGCAGATCATCGCAACCATCCAATATCCCGGGGCCAACGGAAAATGGCGCACCTATTCAGTACAAACGCTGATTTCTGCGTTCCACTAAAGGATCAGATAATGACTCTTCGACCCACAAAGCGAAAGAATGGCGGCTTTAGTATTTTCGAGCTGATCATTGCTATGGCATTGGGACTGCTCCTGCTCGGCGCGGCCAACCAACTGTTCAACTCGGCCGTGAAGACGACCGCGCTCGTCTCCAATCGGACAGAGATGCAGCAGAACTCGCGCGCTGCCATGGATCTCATCGCCAAGGACATCAGCATGGCGGGGGCGGGGTTACCTGCGGGAGGCATTCAACTGCCTTCCGGTGCGGGTTCGTCGTTGAGCCGTTTTGCCTGCGATCAGACGGGCCTCTGCTACCTGACCACGAACACTTACCCCGTAGGAACCGTGGGGACAGTAGCTCCAACCAAGCCAGTTTCGAACTTCATGTTTGGCATCGTCCCCGGTTTTGGCAAGGGAATGAAGTCGGGCGGTCCTACGACGATTGCGGCCACAAGTCGTACGCCCGACTCCATCACCGTATCTTATGTGGACTTCGGTTTTCCCTTGAACCAGTTCTCGGCCGGGTTTTCGGACATGACCGGCACCAAGTTGACACTGAACGCCCCGGTTCCCCAACCCGCGACAACTCCGAATGCGACCGACGCCGGCGTCGGAATCAAGGTTGGAGACTTGCTGATGGTCCAGGCGCCTCTCGGCACAGCAGTCGGAGAGGTTTCGGTGGTCTCTCCACTGGCGACGAGTGGAGCCACGATCACCTTTACCAACGGCGATTCTCTGAATATCAACCAGACCGGCGCGTCGAACAACACCATGAAGGCGATCGTGCCTCCGGGTTCCCCAATTGCCCCTGGCCCACTACCTCAGCCTATAACCGTGTGGAGGATCTTGGTGGTCACCTACTACGTCGAAGTTCCAGCCGTAGCCGGGACGACCCCGCGGCTAATGCGCCAGGTCAATGGCAATCTGCCGCAGCCGGTGGCCGACAACATCATCGACATGCAGTTCAGCTACGACATGTGTGACCCGGCCAACACCGTGGGGTGCGCCGCGATCCGGGATCCCCTGGCAGTAAATCTTTCGCCCGGTGCGATTCACAAAGTCAATATGCAGCTCATGACGCAGAGTCTGGCTTCGAACAGCCGAAATACGCAAAACATGCAATTGTCCACTTCGGTGAGTGCCCGCAATATGAACTACACGAGCACTTACTAGTGATTTCGACACACTTGGGGGGAGAAGTATCCATGGCAAAACATCAAGCACGCTCGCAAGGATTTGTCCTGATTGCAGCCCTGCTGCTTCTGTTTCTGTTGTCTGGAATCGCGGTTGGCGTCATGATGCTGACCAACAGCGAAATCCGGATCGGCGGAAACGATAAAGAAAGCAACATGGCCTACTATGGCGCCGAATCAGGCATGGAGAAAATCACCTCGGACCTGGCGGCGCTCTACCAGCAGAAGCAGGCCCCTTCCTCAGCCGACATTCAGAACCTGATCAACTATCCCCCCGACAGCTCCATGGTTGGCGCCACCACGTACTCGCCGCAAGAGACCATTACCTATCCCACAGGCGCTCTCACAACTACGCCTAAGATCATCAGCTCCGGACCCAATCAAGGACTCACCGCCTTCCTGACTCGAATGGATGTGACGGTGAATGCCCTGCGGCCTTCGGGCGCTGCTGCCACCATCACGCGCGGTGTGGAGGTCGCGGAAATTCCAGTATTCCAATTTGGTGTGTTCTCCGACAGCGATCTCAGCTACTTCGCCGGACCCTATTTTTCCTTCGCCGGACGCGTCCACACTAATGGCAATTTGTTTCCGACTCCCGGATCGAATCTGGTCTTTGGCGCAAAGATCACGGTGGTGGGAGAAATCGTTCGTGACTTTATGTCCAATGGCCTTCCCGTGGGAGGTTCTTACAACGGCAACGTATACGCCCCAAGTGTCGCCAACGCCTGCGACATCGCCATTCAGGCGGGGACGACGCCAAACTACTCCAACCCTCCCGAGGTCAATTGTGTGGGGTTCACCAGGGCAATGGAAAGCTGGGTCAATCCCGTTGGACCGGGTCTTCCTCCCGGCGGCGCGTCCAGTACCTCCCCGAATTGGATCAACACAACTGCCCCGACTACGTTTAACCACAATGTTGTCAACGGTCGTTCCGACGGTGTCAAGAATCTGGTTTTGCCCTTCGTGCAACCTGGAGTTGGCCAGATCGAAATCATCCGCGATAATCTGCAGCGTGACGTTGAGGTTACCGCGCGGCTCGAGGGACTCGATTTGGGCACGGGTGTGAAGGCAGTGCAAAAGACCGTAAGCGATCTGAAGTTGCCGCCTACGATTCGCGTGGATTACGGAGGCACATTTAAGGAACAGCAGAAATCGTTCCACGACCTGGTGATGGTGTTGTTTCTTGCGCTCCTGCTTTTGTTCGTCGTGTTGATGTTCGAATTCCGCACATTCTCGGCGCCCTCCGCCATCCTGGCTTCGGCCTTGCTCTCCACTTTTGGAGGGTTGCTCGCGCTTCTTGTCACCCGCACGACATTCAACGTCGCCTCCTTCATGGGCATGATCATGGTTATCGGCATCGTTGCAAAAAACGGTATTCTCCTCCTTGATGCCGAGCAC
>Ga0137403_10000393_pt1 | contig 55889 bp, 62 predicted proteins | sample CZOMad2_1_16fung_FD_122057 | JGI IMG/M metagenome (GOLD analysis project Ga0137403, IMG submission 122057) | Vadose zone soil fungal communities from Angelo Coast Range Reserve, California, USA - CZOMad2_1_16fungal (Hybrid Assembly) | ecosystem: Environmental > Terrestrial > Soil > Vadose zone...
GCGTGCAATGTCCACGGGCGGCCTTGGAGCTCTGGCTCACTGGCCTTCCCCGAGCGGCCTAATTGGCCAAAGCCGAGTGAGAGGGGCAAAGTATTTGACGGGCGACTCCTGGGCAGCTGAGATTTCGTAGGCATAGATCGCCACTTCCTTGCCGTCCCGCGTCTTCTTCTCTTCCCGAATGGGAAAGCCCTCCTGTACTAACTTTTCCAGCAAATGTTCAGCCTGCGCCGTCGCGCCTACGGCATCGTCCGAGAGCCAAGCCGCCTCCGCCGTTTCCTGGGCTGTGAGACCATCTCGCAAGTTATCCGGCAGACTAACTCCCCACAGGCTGTCACTCTCATTCGACTCACCCATCCCACGCAGCGAGAAGGCTACAGGAAACATCTTCACCTTGGCGAGCGCCGCCGCATATTCGCTTTTGATCTCAGCATCGCGTACGGCGTCCCAAACGTCTGCGTCACGCCAGATGAGGAGATCGATGAGCGCGCCAAGAAAATGTGTCTTGCCAGCGCCGTATTCGGCCTGAACCCAAAAGCCCTGCCCTTTGCGATGCACGATGCAATCGAAGATGCGTTTGAAGTGCGCCCGCAGAGACGGGGTGAAATGATAGTCAGCCACAGTCTCGCGCGCCTTGGTTCGCGTGATAGCCTGCGCCAGGCTCGGTGTCGTCTGTGGCTCCGGTTTGACAGCTATGATCCTGTCGAGCTCGCGAATGTCCATGGGCTACCATTTCTCCCCAAAAACCTGCTTGACGACTCCGGGCTCGGGAAAGTATTTGAGCAGGCGGTCCGCGTCGCATGCCACTTCCTCGGACCAGACGCGTTCATCGAGGAGGCCATCCAGGATCAACACGACCATGGCGAAGTCGCCGCAGAACCACTCGTAAAACTCCCGCATACTAGCGTGATACTTGACCAGGAGGCCGATGGACTTCACGACGAGCACGGTACGTCTTTCTGGACCGACCTGAAACGACTGGAGTTGGTGGCGTAGGCTGCGCAGCAGCTGTACCCGCGTCTCCTCATCATCCATCGGCAAGTACTCCTCATCGAACAGATCGAGGAGGTCGAGCACCACATACGGGATCTGGGCAAGGATATGCAGGAGGGCATGCTCTGCGCCAACCCACAGGACCACATCCTTATCCCAGGTCTTCTGCCGAGCCAGAGCACTGAGATCGGCGGCTGTCTTTATAGCCGCACCTTCCTTGTGAAGATGTCGTGGAGTGTCAAGCACGTCGTGACCTGCTCGAGCTGATCTGCCACGATGTATTTCCCGAGCACTCCTGCCGCGTCAGCGCTGCGCAGGACCGCGCGCACCGCGTGGTCAGACTTGAAGCCGAGGTATTTCCAAAACGGGTTCGCGAAGAGATAGCGTATCTCGACGGTCCGCGGTCCGTTGGGGGCGAAAAGGTGATGCAACAAGATGAGGAATGCCGTATTCGTCGGGATGACCGGCCGGAGCCTGTCAAGCTTGCCACGCGCACGCGCCAAGAACCCAAGCTTCATGAGATTGGTCTTGAGACGTTGACGAGTTTTTGGCGGTGGCTCCCCGCCCAGATAATTTCTCAAGAAGCGATCAAAGTAGTCCGCTGGGATGAGCATCCCCTCTTCGAGCGGATACAGGGCCTCAGCCACACAGGCGCCCATAATCGGTTCTGATACGAGGTAGAGATACCTCAGGATGTCGGATGCCACGCTCTCGTCGTTATAGGCAGCCCAGACATTACGCACCAAGCTCCCAAGCCCATCGGGAAAGAACCACTTCAGAATCGATCGAGCGTAACGGGTTCTAGTCTCCAGACTGTTCTGCTTCAGGTGAAGTACCAGTTAGCTTTGCAAACCATCGAGCGAGTCGAGACGAACCGACAGCCGTGCAGCGAGCAGACCTTCTGGGAAAAGCAGATCCTGGAGTGTCCGTTGACCGTTTTTGGTCTCTGCAGAGTGCCGTGATGTTGGTTTCCTAAGCGTGGCAATCGTCGGTTGAGCTGTCGAAGATGCGGGAGTTCTCTCGTCTGGGTGGCTTGTATGCGGCTCTAGCCAGAGATCCCCTTGCTCTCCTTGCACAGACGGCGCTCCGCCGTCCTTGGAGCCTGTAGGCGCTTTGCGCTTTTTGATCATCTGGATACCATGCACATGGATTACATCTTCTCCTGCGAAGGCTGCACCGCAAGTCCAGACGAGGCCTCTGTCCGCCTCTTCAACCGCCACATACTAGGCCTCCATGAGCTCGGCTTTCACATCCTCAAGAGACTCATCATCCCAATCGACTCACCACTTCAGAGCCCGATAGGAGACGCGCCCAGGGCGCTGGAGCAGGTCGATCCACTGGGCTAAGATATCATTTCACGTCATCGCCGCCCATCCATTACCGTAGGGTACGCCTATACGCCTCATGGCCTTCGCTGTGTACTGCCTGGGGTACCACGACTGCCGTATACCTCACTTCGTCGGCTGCTCCCGCTCATGGAGTTCTCTCAGAGACCACCCGCTGGAGCAACACTTGCAATGGTACGTATTATATCACGTCTGTCTTATCTGTCTTATTCCACTTTGGCCTTTATGAATAGGCAGGGGGGTGAGATGTCCCTTAGGATAGATGATCTCTGCGAAAGTGCATGCTATCGAAGGAGGACATCCGATGCCGCCCCTGCCAGAAGCCATCTTATTGGTCTTGACCCCTTTTGCGCTACTCTTTTCGCATCGGGTCTGGGTCCACGCGCAAGTCTTGCTCTTGAGTGCGGTACTGGCTCCCAGGACACGCACGATGACCGGGATACGGTCCGCTCCACGCACAAGCATGTCATTCGCTGTTTCGGGCTGAAATGGGTCGCGATGATGCTCTTGATACCGGTGCCCTGGAGTCGACGAGTGTGGGAGCTGCCGTTTCTCACTGCGCGGTGTTGGCCCGCGGAGAAGTCCAAGGGACAACGGCACAACACCAGCGTGGATGGGGTGCGGCAGATGATGAAACCGGTGCGCCGCTGGCGGCCAGGACGCCACCTGGTCTTGGTCGTCGACGGCGGCTTTGACGCCGTGTCGCTGGAGCTGGCCTGTGTCAAGCGCCGGGTGAGCATGGTCTCACGCCTGCGGTGGGATGCGGCGCTGTATCATTGGCCAGAGCCGCCGTCCCCAGGCAAGCTCGGCCCTAAACCCACCGAGGGGAGGCGGCAACGGAGCTTGCAGGGCTGGTCGAAGCGCTCCGAGACGCCCTGGGAGACCGTGGAGGTGGAGTGGTACAGGGGCCAGATCAAAAAGCTCTGGGTCTTCTCGCGCACGGCCTTATGGTACACCTCCAGGTGGCCCCTTGTGGCGGTTCGCTTTGTCATCGTGTGCGGCTCGGAGGGGAAGCTGCGGATGGAGGCCGTCGATCTCTGGCTCGTTGTCCTGCCGTTAGCAGCCGGAATGGCCAAAGCCGAGTTAAAACTTTGTGATGTGCACACTTCTCGGAGTCTTTTTCATCCCGACTGAATATTGCGCCTATGACTGCTGTGCCACCGGCATACAATGCTGATCCTGACCCGGAGGGCAGCCCGTGCACAAAGCGACTCCGCCCACCTCCGAACATGGGGACGGGCTCAGGCAACGGCTCCCGTGCCCATAATGGGCACCAGAAGCCCCGCTGGCAGATACTGGATCTCCTGGCGAGTGGCCAAGCCCAGACGCGCCAGAAGGTAGCCCGCGACTGGGTGTTCGTCGGAACACCATGGGATGCTGGCCTGCCATTGGTCTCCGGCTACTCACATGTCCTTTGGCGCAGGGCATAGATAATCCGCGATGCGCACCTCGTCGTTGATGGCACACTTGTTTGGATCCCAGATGAGCATGGTCCGGCTCTGGTTGATCTCATACTTCTCCCGCTCCTCAGGCTGCGCATTGAACAGGGTAGGAATCCACCACAGCGGCACAGATAGCACACGCCCGTCGGTCAATTCTACGTGCATGTACTCCTCATCAAACCGCGCTTGGTGAATGAGGGCCTCATGGGGAAACGTGTAGGCGGATATGGGATACTGTACCTTGTATCGCTTGCCCTTGAACTGCTCCTCAACCTGCTCTTCCCTTGTAGCCATACCATTCCTCCAATAAGTATGCGTGATGCTCTCTGATAATCCGCAGCGCCCGGTTTAACTCGTGGCTCCGCAGTGTACGGCCAGGGCGAGCGACTTCAATCTCCGGCTCCAACCAGATCTTGGCATCGGTGTAATCATCTTGCGAACCTTTACCCACATGCACGCTAGCTCGCTGTTCTCGGAGGGCATCATGGCTGTGAAACCAGAAGATAAGGGTTCCTGCCTCAAGCACTTTCGGACTCATGCTTTCCCCGGAACAGATTCCTCTACATAGCGCCGCTACCATTCAGGCCCCTGCTCAAGGCCAAGTGTTGTGTCCTGGTGCGTCAGTATCATTTCACACTCGGACGATCATAGCCGCCATGCTACCGGCCTTAGGAGAGCCCCACCACCGCAGCCAGGGTTTCCAGCTGCTCTGTATGGCGGCAGACAGGGTTGAGCAGGAGGTGGTTGGCCCCCATGCGTACCAACGCTTCCAGATGCTCCCGCACCTGCTCCGGCGTGCCGTGGATGCCCGAGGCGTCGGTCCCGTCAGGATTGTGATAGACCACGCTGAACCAGCGGTGGAGCTCGGCGCGGGCCACGTCGGGACGATCGTGCACGGACATGAACACGCGCTTGGAGATGGGGAAGGTCGCCGGGTCGCGTCCGGCCTTTTCCAGAGCCTCCCGCAGGATGGGAACACTCTGGGAGAAGTGGGCCGTGCTCGAGCCGCCGGAACCCATCCAGCCGTCGGCGAGGGTCGCGGCGCGACGCAACGCATCGGGGTGTCCGCCGCCCAACCAGATCGGTGGATGCGGCTTCTGCACCGGTTTGGGAGCCATGGTGCCGCCTTCAAGCTGAAAGATCTCGCCCCGATAGTCGACCTTGGGCTCGGTCCACAGCGCTTTGATGAGCTCCACCCCTTCGCGGAACCGCCGCACACGGCGCTCTCGGGGTACCTGGAACTCGGTGTAATGCGCCTCCCGCCCCAGTCCTACTCCCAGGATGGCACGGCCGTGACTCACGTAGTCCAGCGTGGCCACCTGGTGCGCAACATGCGTGGGGCTGTGGACGGGTAGGACGACCACGGACACCCCCACCCGGATCGTCGTGGTGACGGCGGCGGCGTAGGTCAGTATGACCATAGGGTCAAAGCAGAAGACGTGGTCCAACGTATTTTCGGTCACCCACAGGTCACGGAATCCCAGGGCTTCAGCGCGCTGGGCAACCCGATGGACCGCCTGCATGTCCACCGGGTCAGGGGAGCGATGTGGTAAAACCATGCCAAAGGGGAGCGTATCTTTCAGGGCCATGCATTCACCTCCAGCCGCTTCGCCGCGACCCGCCCAGGCTAGCACACGTTGCAGCAGCTCCGTGACGTTCCGCAGCAATGCATGATGATCTACAACCCGTAAGCCGCTTTAGGATTGGCATCGACGATCTTCTGGTAGACATGCTCGCTGATCCCGCCGGCGGTCTGCAGATTGCGCAAACCCTCCAGATCAGCGGCGTGGTCGTGGTGACCGTAGTCGGTGCCCATGAGCATGTTATCTTCGCCCGTGTACTTGAGCACATAGGGAACATCATCGTCAGACTGGCAGGCGACGTACAGGCGGTAGGCATGCATCGGGTTCTCTGGCAGCTCACGCCCGCGCTGCTGGGGCAAGCGACGTGCGAGGTCTTTCAGGGTCCAGGGCACCCATTGTGAGGCGATCTCAACGAAAACCATGCGTAGTTTGGGGAAGCGGTCGGGCAGGCCCGCCATCACCAGCGAGTGGAAGGCGCCGACCGAGGACATCCGGTAGGCCCAGAAGGTGCCGGGCGAGTTACGCTGCGCCAACAACTCGCGAACATAGGGGTTGGCGTTGCCGGCGTGGACGCCGATGGCCATGTCGAGGGCACTCACTGCGTCATAGAGGGTGAAGAAGTAGGGATCGTGGAGCAGATGTTCGTTCTCGATGCCGCGCATGAAGACGCCCACGGCGCCGTGAGCGTGCGCGAAGCGCAGCTGCTCCAGCGCTTCGGACATGCTCTGCAACGGCAGCACGCAGACCCAGCGCAAGCGCCCCTTGCCCTGCTGCCAGATGTGGGCCATCCAGCGATTGTAGCTCTTGCAGACCGCGATCTCCGCTTCCGGGCGGTCGGCGATGCGCTCCAGAAAGAGGGTGGGCCAGAGCACCTGAATATCCACCCCGAGCTCATCCATGTGCTGGAGGCGGACCTCGACGTTCTCGCCCTCTCGGGCCTCTTGTGGCGCAGCCATCTTGCGGCCGAGCTTCTCTTCTAGGCTGCGCACGTCTGGGGCGGTCACGGCTTGGCGGGCCAGGCCGCGAATTTTGCCGTCGATGTACCAGTATTCCCGTCCACTCTCTCCTCTGAGGGTGACGACGATAGGCCGGAACTGCTGTTCCGAGGGGTCTAGATAGTCCCACGTGTGTTCAGTTTCGATGACATGGGTGTCTGCATCGATGACCGCCATGGTTTTTCCTCCTCCTCACAGCATCGATAACGGGGGTAGCTCAGGCGGGAAGTCACATCAGTATTACTGAGGAGCCGGCCTACCAGGGCCGGCCCTGCGATGGATCTCTTGACAGTGCCCTGACATATCGCCGCTCGCTATAGCGCGGAGAGGGCCCGTAAGACCCTTTCGGCGGTAATGGGCAGCGTGTCGATGCGCACCCCAACGGCGTCCGCGACAGCATTGGCGATGGCGGCTGCGGTCGGCACGTTGGGGATCTCGCCGATGCCTTTCACGTTCAATGCGCCGACACCCTTGCCGCCGCGCAACAGCTCCACCCGTATCCCGGCGGTATCGGCGATATTCGACATTTTGTAGTCCCCCAGGTGGGCTGCGCTCACCCGCCCCTCCTCGATCCCTAGGTCCTCCCGTAAGGCATAGCCGATGCCCATCACCACCCCACCTTCGATCTGGCTCTGGTGACTGATGGGCTCCAGGACATCTGCGACGTCGTGGGCGCTCAGGACTTCATAGAGAAACACCTGCCCCGTCTCGACGTCTACGCCAACCTGAGCAATCTGCACGCAGAAGCTGGTCGCCGCCTCCTCGTGCTCGCTCCCCCGCACCTCCTGCCCGACGCCAGTGTCGCTCAAGGTCTCAACGGTCACGCCCCGAGACGCCAGGGTGGCAAGGTCAAGGGTGCGCCCGCTCGCCGTGTCGGCACCGACATCTCCCGCGCGCCACTCCACCTGCTGTACTGGAATGCCCAGGGCCTGAGCCATCTCCTGCAGCAGCGCCTGTCGGAACTCCAGGACACCCAAATGTGCCGCTTCGGAAGCCGAAACGGTCACGCGGCTGCCACCCACGCCCGAGTCATAGGGAAGGTACGCAGTGCCCACATACTGGATGATCACTCGGTCCAGAGGCAAGCCCAGCCCTTCGGCCACTACCCGGCGGATCATTGTGTGCGAGCCGGTGCCCGTCTCCATCACCGCTACCTGGGCCTCGATGCTACCATCAGCTTGGAGCCTCAGGCGCATGCTGGTGCGCTGAGGCGCATGGGTGGCCCGATCATAGACCGCGAGACCCCGCCCAAAACGGACCGTGGGTGGCGCGTTCTTGGGGAACACCGGCCGGTAAGCCTTCTCAGCCAGGTCCAGCGTCTCGGTTGCCCGCACGTCAAGCCAATGGTCGCCGAAGGGGCTCGCCTCACCATCCTGGAGCAGGTTCTGCCGGCGGAAGGCAAATGGATCGATGCCCATCTCTCGGGCCACCAGGTCCAGCATCGACTCCACGGCGAAGGTGAACTGCGGCCCGCCCGGCGCCCGTGCGTTGCCACCCGGCACCTGGTTGGTATAGACACGCTCGGCCACGGCTCGGATGGCTGGTATGTGGTAGCTGGTAGCGGTGCGGGCGCCGAAGTTGGCAGACGGACGGAAGGCGCCATAGGCCCCGGCGTTGAAGATGGCATGGACATCCATCGCCTGCAGGCGGCCATCCCGGCTCACCCCCACCCGTACGCGGGTCACCGAGGCATGACGCGGCGCTGCGGCCATCAATTCCTCGGCGTAGCGCATGGTCATCTGCACCGGCCTCCCGGTGCGCCGCGACAGCTCGAGGCATAGAGGAATGTCCATGGGTGAGCCCTTGCCGCCGAAGTCTCCGCCGATCGCAGGAGTGTGGAGGATGAAGTTTTCCACAGGAATCCCGAACACGAGGCTCAACTGCTCACGCAACCGGTAGGGCGACTTGTTACACGACCAGATTTTGACGGTGTTGTCGGGCTCCACGGCCACCGTACATGAGTGTGGCTCCAGGTAGCCGTGATGCTGGGGCTGCGTGCTGAAGGTATGCTCGAAGACCCGGTCCGAGGCTGCCAGCGCTGCCTCGACGTCCCCGCCTGCGGTTGATATGGCACGGCCGATCAGGTTCACCGGTGCTTCGGGGCCCCGGGCCGCCCCCACATAGGACCATGGCGCCTCATGAACGGCCGGCGCCCCGGGTTTGAGAGCTTCCACGGCGTCGAATACCGCCGGCATGGGTTCGTATTCTACGTCCACTAGCGCAGCGGCCTCTTCGGCAATCGCAGCGCTCTCGGCGGCCACCGCCACCACCATCTCGCCGGTGAACCGCACCTTCTCTACCGCCAGGATCGGCACGTCGTAAACCGCACGGCCGAAGCGGATATTAGCCACGTCGGCGCCTGTCAGCACGAGGTGCACACCTGGGACCTTCCGAGCCGCCTCGGTGTTGGTGGAGACGATGCGGGCGTGAGGATAGGGGCTCCGGACCGCTGCAACGTAAAGTAGCCCAGGCAAGGCCAGGTCGTCGGCGTACATCAACTGGCCGCTGACTTTCAGCTCACCCTCGACACGGCCCCCGCGACCGTGTTCCGCTGGTGCCTTGGGATAGGCAAAGGTCGTGGTCATACGCACCTCCTTTATTGCACACCATCCGATGATGCGTTCCCCAGTCACATCTTCAGCAGCCGTTTGGCATTGCCGCTCAAGATCTTGGTCTTGTCCTCTGCCGACAATTGGAGCTCATTCATCCACTTCGTCCCAGGGATATTCGGCACGAAGGGCCAGTCCACCGAGAACAGGATACGATCCACGCCCAGCTCCATCATGGAGCAGAGCAGCGCGGGGGTGGAGAAGTTGCCGCTGGTGGTGATGTAGAAGTGCTGGCTGAACTGCTGTCGAAACGACACCGAGCGATTGCCAGGGCGCGACAACGCATGGTCGATACGCCACAGCAAGAACGGCCACCACACGCGAGCCATGAGGTCACATCTCTAGAACTGAGGCCGTTGATGCCCTGACATGCGGTTCAACATGCACCCACCCCTTCATGGGATGTCGAGCCAGACCCTCTATGTCAGCTAACATTCCCCGAGGCAAGGACCTATTCTACCATACTTGATTGCTGTCTACGGGATTGGCTTGCAGAGTCGGGTGTAGGCCGCATTTGTGCAGAACCTATCGCGCACGTATGACAGGCATAATAACGCTGGTTTCCTTGATCCCCTCACGGAGGCGACGGGCGGTGGAATGATTCTCCATCATGGCTATCCTGCTCCATATGAGGTGTGTGACCTAGACGCTCCGTGTCCCCCCGGAAGAACAGGAAGCATAGGCAGTGGCCTCGCCTCTATGCCTCGTCGCCATTTCCTAAGAACTCGCGAACCCGATCCATGACGCTGTCTTTGGGGTAAATGTTGTAAAGAAATTGCGCCCGATTCAGCGGGTCGCCGGCGAAGAAGCGTTCGTAGAGCACCTGCCTGCCGCCAAAGGCACTGCAGGCGATATCCCAGGCCAGGCGGAAGAGCTTGACGCGTTGGCGGGCGCTGGCGGTGTCGGTGGCAAGATACTGTTCGATCTCAGGCTTCATCGCGCTCTCGAAATCCTTTTCGGAGGGAATGATCATGAAGCTGCTGGAGCCCATAAGCTGCAGGATTTCCACCATGCGCGGATAGACGTTCATAAACAAGGTACGGATCACCTCCAGCGGCAGGCCTGCAGGACACATCACCCCCCAGCGGTCGAGTTGGGCATCCGCCTCCGCAGCGCGCAAGGAGGCCTTCATGACCTCTGTGTGCACCATGAGCTCTGCCAGGCGCTCCTGGACATGCGGCACCTGGGTCGACCCCAGCGTCTCCGCCATCAGCAGCGCCACACCGAGCACCAGTTCGCTCTTGGCGATGTTCTTGGCAGCACCCTGATGAGCCGTATGAATATGCGAGCCGGTCGCCACACCAGTATCATTCACCAGCTCGACATCACCGAGCAGAAACACGCGCTCCCAAGGGATCAAGACATCGTCGAAGAAGACGATGGCATCCATCTCTTCGAAACGTGAGCCCAGGGGATGATCGAACGGTGAACGACCGAGATCAAAGCTCTCGCGACAGAGGAATTTCACCCCCGGGGTACTACAGGGAATGGAGAAATTCAGCGCATAAGGGCTATCGCCCTCGCTCATTTTTCGTAGACGCGGCGAGTAGACGGCGATCTCATCGGAGATCGGGCCCAGCGTCGCCAGGACGCGCGCCCCTTTGACAACGATGCCAGCATCGGTCTCACGGACCACACGCAACGCGGTGTCCGCGCTAAGGTGCTGCACCCCCGACGGCGTGCGCTGACGCTGCAAGTTGATCAGCGCATGGGTGAGCGTCAAATCATGTTCCCGGATATACTCGTAATAGCGCACGATATGCGTTTTGAATTCCGGCCGGTTCTGAGCGAAATAATCAGCGGCTGCAGCCCAGGCGGCGAAATTGACATTGAGAAAATCAGGCGAACGTCCCATCATGCCGCAGGTCGCACGCGCCCAGTGCAGCATCATTTTGGTCCGGCGTTCCACGTCCTGGTAGCTGCGCGGGATGATGAACGATAGCCCCACGAACTCGCCGGTCGTCGGAGAAAGGTAGGTCATCTCTTCCTTGAGGTCGGGGTCGTGCTGCATATCATAGAGTGCCGCGATCGAGCGCACCCCATTACGCAAGGCCGGGTGTGCGGTCACGTCGGCGACGCGTTCGCCACCGATCCAAACCTCCGGTGGATGGTCCTGTAAACCCCTGATGTAGTCCTGTCCTGTCCGTGCCGGCATGGTGTGCTCTCCACATATGACACCCCCTGCTGTAGAGGGCTCTTGTTGGAAGTCAGGGAAGGGCTATGGTCGTGGCTCTATGATTCCCCTCATGCCTTCTCGCGTACGCTGGACGAGAGAGAATAGGGATGATGTACTCGCCAATGGTGGGCGATGTCAAGGCGGCGACAGAGCCACACGCGTTCGTGGCCCTGTACATAATCGAGGAAGCGGGCTAGGGCTGCGGCGCGTCCGGGACGCCCGACGAGGCGACAGTGCAAACCGACCGACATCATTTTGGGAGCGGTTTCGCCCTCGGCATAGAGGATGTCGAAGCTATCCTTCAGGTAGGTGAAAAATTGATCGCCGCTATTAAATCCCTGGTTGGTGGCGAATCGCATGTCGTTGGCGTCCAGCGTATACGGAATGACCAGGTGCGGCATACCGTAATCAGCCACCCAATAGGGCAGATCGTCGGCATAGCTATCGGCGTCATAGAGAAATCCGCCTTCCTCCACGACGAGTTTACGGGTATTCGGGCTGCAGCGACCAGTGTACCAACCCATGGGCCGGCTACCGGTCACTTGCGTGTGAATGTCGATGGCCTTGTGCAGGTGCTCGCGCTCGACCTCCTCAGCAACGAACTGGTAATCGATCCAACGATAGCCATGGCTGGCGATCTCCCAGCCAGCGCTCAGCATGGCCCCCACGGCTGCGGGGTTACGTTCTAAGGCCATGGCGACACCGTACACGGTCACTGGAATGGCGCGTGCCGTGAACAGACGGTGCAGCCGCCAGAAACCGGCGCGGCTGCCATATTCGTACAGCGACTCCATATTCATGTGCCGGAGGCCGGCATATGGCTGGGCTCCGATGATCTCCGAAAGAAAACCCTCCGATGCCGAATCGCCGTGCAGGATGCAGTTCTCGCTGCCCTCCTCATAGTTGAGGACGAACTGCAGCGCGACCTGGGCCCCCCCGGGCCATTTGGGGTCCGGCGGATGAGACCCGTAGCCGACCATGTCACGTGGGTATGGTGAGGCCATGAAACGATGTCTCCTTTTCTGACCCCACCCCCTGGAGGGAGGAATTTGACACCTGCGCAGAGTGGCGGCCTCATGAGGGAATAGGACAGCATGCACTACGCCGTCCCGGAAGCTTACACAGAGGTCACGGCTCGGCGCGGGCTGGTGTCCTCTGCCCAGGGCCTGGGAGGAACTGAAGCCACTGAGTGATATCGACGCCGCTCAGGGTCTTCAGCACCTCGGGGAGCTGCGCCATCATAGCAGTCACATCCTGGGTGATTTTGGCAGCTCCGGCGGAGCCGTTCCCGCTGTTGCTGATCACGACCATCTTTTCCATACGCGTCAGGGGTTCGGCCATAGCCTTGGCGATCTCCGGCATTCTCTCGATAAAGAGCTGTAAGATCGCCGCTTGGTTATACACCTCCCAGGCCTCGGCTTTTCGCGACATGGCGGCCGCATCGGCCTCCCCCTTGGCTCTGATGACCTCGGCCTCAGCCAAGCCTCGCGCCTTCTGCGCCTCCGCCTCACCGAAGCCCACGACCCGCTTTGCCTCGCCTTCCCCCGCCGCCTCCGTCTGCACCTTCAGCCGATAGGCTTCGGCCAAAGTCTCGATGCGGTACCTCTCGGCATCAGCGGACTTGTGAACCGTCGCTTGGAGCTCCTTCTCCCGCCGTAAAATCTCTTTTTCTTGCAGATCGATCATCTTCTCCTTTTCCACGACTGCTACTTGCATTTCTTCCCTTTTCACCGCTTGGCTGACCTTATACTTCGCGAGGTCGTAAGACAGGTCCGTCTCCGCCTTCTGTTGATTCACGGCTCCTTGGTACTCCGCCTGTTTCATTTCGAAGTCACGGCGCGCCATAGCGATCTGGCTTTCGGCTTGGAACTTGGCCTCCTCTCCCGCTCGTCGGGCTTCTGCACTCTTGATCGTGGCGTCACGATCGGCTTCGGCCTGGGCGATTAGGGCGTCCCTCCGCACTTCGGCGATCCTAGGCTTTCCCAGAGCCTCCAAGTATCCTTGATTGTCCTTGATATCTCGTAGCGTAAAGGAGACGATCTGCAGGCCCATGTTGGCCAAGTCCGTCGCGGCAACCTCCTGGACACGTTGGGCAAAAGCTTCCCGGTTCTTGTAGAGGTCCTCTACCGTCATGATCCCCAGAATCGCCCGGAGGTGACCCTCCAGCGTCTGATGGGCGATGGGCATGACCTCCCCGCGAGTCTTGCTGAGGAACTGCTCGGCAGCCGTGGCGATGGAGATATCCTCCCCTTTGACCTTAATTTGCGCCACGCCGTCGACGATAACCGGCACACCGTTCGTGGTATAAACTTCAGGGAGCTTGATATCCAGGGTCAAGAGCTCCAGAGAGAGGGTTTCGGCCTTTTCGAACACCGGCCAGACGAATGCTCCGCCGCCCTTCACGATGCGGTAGCCGACGGTTTGCGCGGTACCATCGGGGCCGATCATCCGCCGACGCCGACCCGAGATCACCAGCACTTCGTTCGGACCGACCTTGGTGTAGCGGCTAGCATACACCAGGACAAAAACACAAAACACCACGACGATACCGACGGCTGCCATGATCACCACGCCCATCGTCCCCCCTCCTACTCTAGAGTGCCTTGCCCAGCCTCAGCGGAGGAATCCCCGCGGTTGATCTTCGCCGAGCGCCAGGTCGCGAAACCGCTCATCCAACGACTTCCTGACACAGAAGACGCTTCCCACGACGCGTTCGATCAGCACCGTGCTGTGCGCGGAGTGTGGCTTCCCATCTTCGGAACGCGCTGGTGCGGTGAAACGGCTGCCGCGCGCCACATAGGCAATCTCCCCCAGTCCCTGTGCTGGAATAGGCGTAATCACCTCCGCTTCAAGGCCGACCAACTCCCTGACGCGCGGCTCACTGCTGCCCTCGGTGGCTTGGAAGAGCCTGGAGAAGGTGAAGAAGGCCATGGCCGCGAGCAGGAGCCCTGAAGCCAGGGCCATGGGGAGGCTGAGCAGAACCGGCAGGGCGAGAGTGCGGGTGGCGATGAGGCCGACGCCGCCGAAGGCCGTCACAAACATCGTGATGGTCACGGGGCTGACGGGAGACAAATGCACTTCCCCTTGCGCCGTCGGATACCCAGGATCGGCGCCGTGGTCGATGTCATGCCCCACATCGTGGCCGATGAGCTCTCCATGGTGAGTGTGTCCTCCGAACGCCCCTGCAGCCACCCCAGCTATCAGGGCATAGACCGCTCCTACCACAAAACAGAAGATGTAGACTGTTTCGATCCCCATATACACTCCTACCCCTTGATGATCCTGCCGATGGCGGAAGGCTCGGGGATGCCTGGGCGTTGCCGCGGGCATCACGCTCACACACTCCATGCCACGGGAACAGGTCATCCCGGCGATCTGAGAGCGGCCACGAGCCGCGATAGCCTATCCCTAGCCCACCCGGTCAACGCCAAGCTCGGCGCCCTGGAGCGTCGCCACGAGTGACGGCAAACAACCGCCATTCCCCCGGAATGCCCTTCAGCACATGCCTGCCCCGGTCCTCGAATCGAATGCCTGCGCCGGCCACCAGGTCCTTCACCGTACCGGAGAGCAGGATCTCGCCAGAGGCGGCGAGTGCCGCCACACGGGCGCCGATATGCACAGCGATGCCACGCATCTTGTCGCCGACCGCCTCGCACTCTCCTGTGTGTAACCCGGCCCGGATCTCGATCCCGAGCTGCCGGACGGCGTCGCTAATGGCACAGGCACAGTGAATCGCTTGGACCGGTTGGTCGAAGATAGCCAAAAAGCCGTCGCCAGCCGTATCGATCTCACGACCTTGAAACCGTGTTAGCTCCCTTCGCACCGCGGAGTGATGGGTCTCGATGAGATCCCGCCATCGACGGTCTCCTAACGCAGCCGCCTGCTCTGTCGACCCTACGATGTCTGTGAAGAGAACAGTGGCCAGCATCCGGTTTGGCGCGGCTGGCTCCCGCACGCAGAAGATGTTGTCCGTGATGCGCGCGATCAGCACCGTGCTGGGTGCCAGGTGTGGCTTCCCGTCCTCGGAACGCGCCGGCGCCGTGAAACGGGTACCCCGCGCCACGTAAGCGATTTCTCCCAAGCCCTGTAGTGGAATGGGGGTGATGACCTCGGCTTCAAGGCCCACCAGCTCCGTGACATGGGCCTCACTGCTGCTCTCGGTGGCTTGGAAGAGCTTCGAGAAGGCATAGAATGCCACGCCTGCGATGATCAACCCTGACAACAGGGCCATGGGAAGGCTAAACAGGGCGGGCAGGGCGAGGGCGTGGGTGGCGATGAGGCCCACGCCCCCGAAGGACGTCCCGAACATCGTGATGGTCACGGGGCTAATGGGGGAGAGCTGCACCTCTCCCTCCGTATCCGCGTGGAGCGCATCGGCACTATGACCCATACCATGATGTAGATCATGGCCCACTAGCCCGGCGTTATGGCCGTGCCCGCCCAGGACGCCGGCCATCACACCTCCCACGAGCGCATACACCACCCCGGCCACAAAGCTGAGCAGATATATCGCCTCGATCCCCATAGGCCCTCCTGTGCCATGATGAGCCCGACAAAGACTCGAGCAAGCTCAGCGAAGCCCGGGTGTCCCCTCCGGCGTCACCCGAACAAACTGCACGTATCGGTCTTGTGTCACGCTTGCATACACTAACTCAACATCCATGCCGCTGAACCAATAGTGCAGGCTCTCTCCCACCGTCCGGAGGTCCTCCAGTTGTCGTGGAAAGAGGTCATCGACGCCCGGGTATCTGTCGCGATAGTAACCGCAGTCCTCATGGGCCACGCAGATGATCTTGCGAATGGCGTGATGGGTTACCAGCAGAGTGATGCGCTCCTTGTCTGCATAAAAGCATTCCGAGAGGATTTGCAGCCCAGCGATGCCACCAGGGGCCAAGAAGCGGTCACAGGATCCCACATCGAGGTATTCCTTGCAAAAGTTGTCTAATTGTGCGCTGAAGCGACCATCGCTGCAAGCAATGAGCAATGTATGGTTGAACTGGTTGGTCCAAGGGGTAGCACTGGTATAGCTGCTCATTGTATGTCCCCTGGTCGGTGTCAGTCGGATGCACGGATGAGGTCTGATCTGTATGCGAGTGGAAGTCGCCAGCGAGTGTATGTAGGCTCGCCGTGTGTGTCAATGGAAATGTTTGACTGGGTTTACCCGGTAGGATGCGTGTGAGTCGCCCATGAGCGTACCAGTCATCCCCAGCGGCCAAGACAGCTGCTTGGTGGTGTCCGGTGTAGCCGCGGAGTGTGATGCAGAGTACGTCTATCATAGTCGCCTGACCTTGAGCCATGGGTGCACCTCCTGGCCTCTGCACGCAACGAGAGTTGGTCTGCCCTCCCAACGCAGGCCAGGACCCACGTCTATGCCGTCATCACTGGCGTTATGGGTGTGCCCAGCGGCTCAACACTGTTCCTTGAGCAAGAGCGATGCCGGTGCAGGGTAATGACGTGAGCGCGTTGGAGGGTGTAAGCAAGTCTTGGACAGGCAGGGGCTAGGGGACGTAGCGTGGACGCGCAATATTCGCTATCGTGTGGGCTTCGCCCGCAGGAAACACACGGGTCAGCTTGCATGGTCAGACCACTGAGGAACTGGTTAGAAATGTACACCATGGATAGAGCTAACCACCATGAGCATGGGGGAGGAACACCGCGTAAGCCAGGACTGGCGGATCAGCAACCAGGTGGGAGCGGGGACGCGGTCTCAACAGCTAAACGAGGGGCTGGGGCTCGCCGCATAGCGACCACGCACGCCAGCTGTATCGAGAGCGCGTAAAAAGTGGTATGATGCCTTCTCCCGCTCATCCTTTGCCCGAACTCGTTCATGAAAGGAGCGCAGAACGGTTATGAATCCGCATCTCGGTGACCTCTTGCCTAGTCCTCGCATCCTCCTCGGTCCCGGCCCTAGCATGGCTGATCCCCGTGCCTTACGGGCCATGGGAACTCCCCTACTCGGCCAATTCGATCCCGAATTCACCATCATTATGAGCGAAGTGATGGCGCTGTGCCGCTTCGCGTTTCAGACCGACAACACGAACACCTTCCCGGTATCCGGGACCGGTCGCGCCGGCTTGGAGGCTGCGATGGCCTCGTTGATCGAGCCTGGGGACCGCGTCGTCGTCGGTGAATGCGGGAATTTTGGACTGTTACTGCTAGAAATCGCCGAGCGTTGCGGCGCCGACGTCGTGCCGGTCAGGGCTGAGTGGGGGCGGGTGATCGAGCCGGAGGCCATCGAGACCGCGTTGCAGGGCGGTCGCACTAGGCTAGTGGCGCTCATCCATGGAGAGACCTCGACTGGTGTGCTGCAACCGTTGCAGGAGATTGCGCAGTTAGTGCACCGATATGATGCCTTGCTCCTGGTGGACGCCGTTGTCACACTTGGCGGCTGCGAGGTCGCAGTAGACCGCTGGGGCCTCGATATTGCCGTGGCCGCCACACAGAAGTGCCTGAGCTGTCCATCCGGCCTGGCGCCACTGACGTTCAACGCACGCACGGCGACACTATTGGAGGCACGACACAGCAAAATCCAAAGCAATTACCTCGATCTGACCCAACTGTCACGCTACTGGAGCACGGACAGGTTCAACCATCACACCGCCCCCACCGCCATGGTCTATGGTTTGCGCGAAGCACTGCGAGCGCTGCAGGTCGAGGGGCTGGAGCCGCGTTTCGTCCGGCACCGGCTGCACAGTGGAGCCTTACGCGCTGGCATTGGGGCATTAGGGTTGCACCTCTTCGGTCAGGAGCCGCGGACCCACCGATTGCCCATGCTCACCCCGGTGGTGGTCCCCGAGGGCATCGACGACTTCCGCGTCAGACAGTTACTACTCCATGACTTTGGAATCGAGATCGGTGCCGCCTTTGGACCGCTCCTGGGCCGGGTCTGGCGCATCGGTACCATGGGATGCTCGGCAACGCGGCAAAATGTCCTCCTCTGCCTCGCCGCGCTTGAAGTCGTGCTGCGCCGAGAAGGCTGGAAGGTTGTAGCAGGTGCCGGCGTAGACGCAGCTGTAGAGCACTATGCTTCAGCCAAGCCTGAAGGTGCCGGGGGAGTGCTGGAGGTCAATCGCTGTCCAGGCGTCGACCCACCAGTCACACTGCGGTAGGGCTCGCATGTCGACGCGTGTTCACCAGCTCCTACCTGAGCGGCTATCCAGTGGTAGCTGGTGCCTGTCGTTTCCATGTCCTCCACTGGGGCAGCACGCAAATCGACGGATCGCTTGAGTGCACGACATCGCCCGGATTAAAGCTTGAACAAGCGTTGTGCGGTGCCGCCACCGATCTGGGCGATTTCATCGGCGGTACAACCAGCCCGCTCCAGCAGTTTCGGGGCAGTGCGATCATCCATGGGGAAAGGATAATCGGTGCCGAGCAACAGTCGGTCGCTTCCCACCAGGTCGAGCAAATAGCGGAGTGCGGCAGGATGGTGTAAGATCGTATCATAAAAGAAACGACGCAGATAGGCCGATGGTGGTTGCGACGGCGCAGTCGGGGCCTTGAGATCACGGTAGACGCGATCAAAACGGCCCGCCTGGTATGGGAAATAGCCGCCACCGTGGGAGAGGATCAGCGTGAGGGCAGGAAAGCGGTCCAGCACACCGCTGAAAATTAGCGACCCGACGCTCGCCGTCGTATCGTACGTGTACTGGACGATCTGATTGAGGCCGTAGTGACGCGTGCGTGGCAGTGGCGTCGGCTGCGTGGGGTGGATGAAGATCGGTACAGCCAAGTCCACCGCGGCTGCCCAGAACTCGTCTAATGGGGCTTCCCCAAGGTTGCTGCCATCGACGTTGGCGGCGACCACCCCTCCCACCGCCCCACACTGCCTGACGCTATATTCCAACTCGTGCGCCGCTCGCTGGGCATCCTGCAGTGGCACCGAGGCGAGCGCTGACAACCGTGGCGAGTGTTGCCGGGCCTCATCACAGATGATTTCGTTGAGCAGGCGATGCCAGCGCGCCCCGTCTTCGAGGGACATACCGTAGCCGGAGAGATCCGTCCAGACCGACAGAATCTGCCGGTCCACTCCTTGTCGGTCCATCTCGTGCCAGCGTTCCTCAAGATCGAGGAGCTCAGGAAAGAAGGGACGGATCGTCAGCCCGTAGGCGAAATGGACACACTGACCTCCCCCTGCGGCCTCGATCAGTTTGGCACCGTACGGGGAAGGATCGTGCTCTAGGACCGACAGGACTTTGGGCGGGACATAGTGCGCATGCATATCGATGTACATGTCAGCTCCTTTAACGACGCTACACCCAGTGGGTTCCCAGCGGTGCAGTCTGCCGTGACAGCTCTGCCGTTCCCTCCTACTGCTGCGCTGATCACATCATATCACCTGCAGTGCCCCATTCTAACACCTTCCCCCGTCAGAGACATACCAATAACATGCCCGCGCAAAGTGACCTAAACCCTGTCATAGTTGATGCACGGTGTGAGGCATGCAACCGTTCGCTGTCCACTCTGTCAAGGAATGAGGAGGGCCTCATGGTCATATGCCGCTTCTGCAGGAACTCAGGCCGACATTGGCTGAGGAGGTACCCCGCCGGGGTTCTCTGGCTGCTGACCTTACTGTTCCACCTCTTGGTTTGGACCGTCGACGCTCAGACGTTGCCGCTGGAGCGCATCAAACTGCCGCCTGGGTTTGAGATCAGCCTCTACGCCAGCGGTGTCGAAAATGCACGCTCGATGGCCTTAAGCCCCAATGGCACGTTGTTTGTTGGCACCCGTTCGGCGGGGAAGGTTTATGCTGTGGTGGATCGCAATGGCGATGCGAAGGCCGATGAGGTGATCACCCTGGCGCGAGGATTGAATTCGCCCAATGGTGTGGCGTTTCGGGATGGCGCGCTCTACGTCGCGGAAATAAACCGAGTGCTACGCTTCGATGATGTCGAACGACGTCTCACCAGTTCGTCACAACCGGTGGTGGTGAATGACAAGTTCCCAAAGGATGGCCATCATGGCTGGAAATTCATCCGCTTTGGACCGGATGGCATGCTGTATGTGCCGGTCGGGGCGCCGTGCAATATCTGCCAGCGCAATCCAGACCGCTACGCTGTCATTATGCGTCTACGACCAGACGGAACGAACTTGGAGACCTTTGCCCGTGGCATCCGCAACACGGTGGGGTTTGACTGGCACCCCAAGACCAAGGAGCTGTGGTTCACCGATAATGGGCGCGATTGGTTAGGCGATGATAGCCCTCCAGATGAGTTGAATCGTGCCCCGCAGCCAGGAATGCATTTTGGATTTCCCTATTGCCACGGCGGGAGTATTGCCGACCCTGAGTTTGGCAGCAAGCGCCAGTGCTCGGAGTTCGCCGCGCCAGTGCAGAACCTCGGTCCTCATGTCGCGGCGCTCGGCATGCGTTTTTATACGGGTACGATGTTCCCGGAAGCGTATCGCCAGCAGATCTTCATCGCCGAACATGGCTCTTGGAACCGCACCACGCCCAGCGGCTATCGCGTGACGCTGGTGCGACTTGACAACGATCGGGCGGTATCGTATGAACCCTTTGCCGTGGGCTGGCTGCACGATGGCCGTGCTTGGGGACGACCTGTCGATGTGCTGGTGATGCCGGATGGGTCTTTACTTGTGTCCGATGATCGTGCCGACGTCATCTATCGCATCACGTATAAAGGCTGAGAGGAGAACCACCATGGAGTACCGTGAATTAGGGCGAACCGGACTGCGAGTGTCGATGCTGGGCTTCGGTTGTGGCAATGTCGGCGGGCTGATTATTCGTGGTGCCCATCAGGACCGTGTGCGCGCCGTAGCCCGCGCCATGGAAGCGGGAATCAATTACTTCGATACCGCTCCGTCATACGGCAACGGGCAATCGGAACAGAACTTGGGGCAAGTGCTCCGTGAGCTCAAGGCGGAGGTGTATGTCGGGACCAAGGTGCGGGTTCCACCGGAGGCATTCGGTGACATGCGTAGCGCCATCACCCGCTCGGTCGAGACCAGCTTGCAACGTCTGGGCCGCGAATCGGTTGATCTCATCCAACTGCACAACCACATCGCTCGTCAACGCGACTCACAGGACGCCGGTCTCAGCGTCTCGGACGTGCTGAGTGATGTGGTCACGGCCTTCCAGGGCCTACAAGCGCAGGGCAAGGTGAAGTATTATGGCATTACGGCTGTGGGTGACACGGCAGCCCTGCATGAGGCGATCGATAGCGGTGCCCTCTACACCGCTCAGGTGTGTTACAATCTGCTCAACCCGAGCGCCGGGCAACCGGTGCCCGGCGGGTTTCCCAACCAAGATTTCGGCCAGCTGATCGACCGCGCGGCTTCCAAACGTATGGGCTGCATTGGTATCCGCGTGCTGGCGGCTGGCGCATTGTCCGGCGTCATGGAGCGTCACCCGATCGCCGTGCCCAGCGTTGCCCCGATTGGCACGGGGGTGGATTACCAGGCCGATGTGCAGCTGGCGCAGACGCTACACTTCCTCACCGCGGAAGGCCATGCCGACAGCCTGGTCGAGGCGTCAATGCGATTTGCCTGGAGCAAGCCGGAGATGTCGACCGTCCTGGTTGGCTATTCCAGCCTCGAACATCTCGAGCAAGCCATTACGGCAGCGGCGCGAGGGGCGCTGCCTGCCGCCGCCATGCGGCGCCTGGAACAGGCTTGGGCTGCGTTCCCGGCGCCGAGAGTTTGATTGCACCAGGCATGCATGAGGTGTATGATAGGCGCTATCCCGACGCGGGTAGCAGCAGGGTATGAGCCTCGACTGTGGGAGAGTCTGCGATGAGCTCCGCCAATCCGCAAGCGCACGCCTATGAGGTCAGCGACACGGCAGAAGCGATCGAGTTTTATTACGAGAAGGGTTGGACCGATGGCCTGCCCGTGGTTCCGCCCACTGAAGCCAGCATTCGCGCCATGCTGGACGCCGGTCGACTGGAGCCGGGACAGGAGATTGCTTTTATCGAAAACCGCCAGATCAGCGTCACCGCCGAAAAGGCGGCGATCAATGCGGTCATGGCCGGCTGCAAGCCTGAATATATGCCAGTGGTGGTGGCGGCAATCGAGGCCATTGGTGACCCACAATATGGCTATCATGGGCCGGCGGCGAGCACGGGCGGTTCGGCGGTGTTCATGCTGGTCAATGGTCCCATCGCCCGTGAGCTGGATATCAATTGCGGCGATAATCTTTTCGGGCCAGGTTGGCGCGCCAATGCCACGATCGGGCGTGCGGTACGATTGATCATGCGCAACGCCATCGGCACACTGCCGGGGAAGCTAGACCGCAGCACCTTGGGCCACCCCGGAAAATACACCTATTGCATCGCCGAAAATGAGGCCGAAAGCCCCTGGCCGCCGGTGCACGTGGAGCGCGGGTTTCGCCCGGAGCAAAACGCCGTCACCGTGTTCGCGGCCCTGGCACCGCATCAGATCGGCAACCAACTCAGCAATACCGCAATGGGCGTGCTGACTACCCTGGCTGATGGCATGCGTATCTCTGGCAGCGTCACCGGGCAACCACAGTACGCCGTGGTGATTGCCGGCGAGCACATGCGGGTGATCGGTGACGATGGCTGGTCGAAGGCCGATATCAAACAGTTTCTCTTCGACCATACCCACAACAGCATCGCCCATTTGAAGCGGACGAATCGTATGCCCGGCGCCGTCCTCCCGGAGGATGAGACGACGATGCGGCCGTTAGTGCAAACGCCGGAAGACATCATCGCGATCGCTGCTGGCAGTAAGGCGGGCGTGTTTTCGGCCTTCATCCCCGGATGGGGGGGTAAGAACGCTTCGCAGAGCGTCACGAAGGAGATCCGCCGCCCATGAGCGGCGGGGTATGGGTGGAGTCATCTCCTGAACCAGGAGGAGCGTATGGACAAGCAGATACGGATCTTTGACCCCACGATCACGCCCAAGGAGCAAGCCCTGCGCTATGCTCCCCGGCCGGCCAGCCTACAAGGCAAGAAGGTAGGCCTGGTGGAAAACACCAAATACAACTCGGATACCTTACTGTTGAAAATCGGCAAGATCCTCCAGGATGAGTACGGAGTACAAGGGATGCTCATGCGGCGCAAACGGAGTTCCGGTGTGCCCGCACATGAAGAGATCATTCGCGACATCCTGGCCGAGTGCGATGTGGTCATTGCCGGGGTGGGAGACTGAGGCTCTTGCAGCTCGGGCAGTGTGCTCGATGGCATTGTGTTTGAGAAGCGCGGCGTCCCAGCCGCTTCGATCATTACCGACGTATTCCACGCTACCGGTAGGGCGATGGCAGAAGCCTGGGGAGTGCCAGATTATAAATACTTGGCGATGCCCCACCCCATCGCCAACCTCACCGACGAACAGCTCGACCAGCGTGCCCGCGACATCGTGCCGCAAATCGTCGATATTCTCTTGGGGAAGCACCTACCGCACTAGCGGGTCCCCATCTCAATAGCCAAGCCGAGGGGGCCTTCCTCTCGGTCTGGCTCCTGAACAGCCAGCGAGACCACCACTTAGATGTCGTCCCTACCACATAGTGGCCATGTGGGGAAGTTCTGCGTCGATCTTCTCCAACCCATCGGCCTCTATGAGGGTGGAAAAGCGCTCCCGGCAGATGCGAATGAACGCCTGGCTGTAGGGTGGTAACTGGCGGCCCTGGACGTAGGCAATCGCCCATGAACGTTTCAGGCCTGTGCGACCGAGTGACAACGCTACTAGCCTCCGTGCTTGCAGGTCAGCACGCACGACCCACGGCGGGAGCACGGCAATACCCAAACCGACTTTAACCATCTCGGTAATCGCCTCAGCTTCTCGCACCTCCATAGTCTTAGGCGTGCCAGCTTCTTCTTTGGCAAGGCGATCTAAGAGCAGTTGATACGTATGGCTGGCCTTATTGTAGGTAATCAACACCTGGGTGGCTAACTCCCCCCAGCGCACGCGGCGGCGTTTGGCCCACGGGTGCTCGGCGGGGGCGATGACAAGTAGCTCATCCTCGGCTAATGGTTCAAAAGCCAGCCCACGAACCGGCGGGGGGGCGACGAGGATAGCAATGTCCAACAGCCCTTCGAGGAGGTGATGCACGGCCTCGCCTGTATAGTCGGCTGCGACGCTCAACTCGACGCGGGGATAGGCAGCCTTAAACTCCCGCAGAATACGGGGGAGCAGCAGGTAGCAGCTATGGCCCGCCGCACTAATGCGCAGCCGTCCCCGACCAGGGTCGCGCAGCTCGAGCAGGGATTGGCGCGCTTCTGCCAACTCCCGTAGCACGACCGTGGCGTGTTTGAGGAGAATCTCCCCGGCTTGGGTCAACATGGTACGCTTGCCGATGCGCGCAAACACGTCGACGCCGAGTAGTTCCTCCAGCGTTTTGATTTGATGGCTGAGGGCTGATTGTGTGAGGTTCAGAGCTTCCGCCGCCCTGGTGAATCCGCCTGCCTCCAGGACCGTCGTGAACGCGACGAGATGGCGAGTTTCTGGAAGATCCAACGCGCTCCCTCCCTTCCGATAAAGTTACCGCTGGGACCCTCTAGAGTCAATTCCCTATTGAAACAACATATGAAAGGAGAACACCATCCAATCTCCACAACCTCCATATGGCGAAAGCGGATGCACCGTGAACGTCCTTACAATATCTGTCACACCGTCTGTCACACCCTCAGGGAAGCTGCCGACAAGGCTCTCCGGCGCTGGCCTGTGCCAAGATAAGCTTAGCAGCGAAAAATTTTATCAGCCATATTGAGATAATATATGATACCACGCCAGCACACGAGCTCGCTGGTATCCGGTGCATTCGCATCGGCCGTGTCTGTTGGCCGACGGCATTGTATATTGGCCGCATCACGCGCGCGTGCTATAAAGAGGGCGCCATGGCGTACTCCCTTGCAGATGAGGAGCCCGAGTCCATTGCGATTACACCGATCGGTGTAGCACCGGCTTGCCTGCCAATCCCGTTGCGCCGTTCTCATGAGAGTGACCCCGTCGTATGACGGTGACCTTGACCCACGATTACTTGTCCTCGGAGGGAGGGATGTGATGATTCCTGTGGACGACCCGCGACGGCCGATGTACGAGGAAGTGTTAAACCGCCCGGCGTTTATCCGGGATAATCTGGAGGCCTTGGATGATCTGGTTCGCTCCATTTTGCCGCGCGACTCCTGCCGGCGGTGGACACGCGTGCTGTTGACCGGCTGCGGTGATTCATACTACGCTGGCCTGGCTAGCGAGCTCGCCTTTGAAACGTGGACTGGTCTTGCGGTAGACGTCCAGCCGTCGCTGCAAGGAGGTCGTTATGCGATTCCGTCGATGACGCCACCGGCCGTGGTCTTCAGTGTGTCTCATTCCGGCAGAGTCTCCAGAACCATCGAGACCGTGGCGCTGGCCAGGGCACATGGCCTGGATACCGTGGCCATAAGCGGAAATCCTGAAAGCCCGATTACCCGCGAAGCGCAGTGGATTCTTGCGCGCCAGCTGCAGACGGGGGGGCAAACCCCTGGCGTGCGCTCCTACACCCAGGCACAACTGCTCCTCATGTTGGCGGCAATCTATATCGGTGAGTGCCGTAAGGTGTTGGATCGGAACCAGGCGGCCGCCCTAAAAAAAACCCTGCGTGATACCGCGGACATCCTGGAGGCGAGCCTTGATGAGACGAATCGCCTGGCGCGGACCTTAGCCGAGCAGTGGCGAGAGATAGAGCAGTTCCTGATCATCGGCGGCGGACCAAGCTATGCGAATGCCTTGTTTTCGGCGGCGAAGCTGGTCGAGGCCTGTGGTGTGAACGCCATGGCCCAGGAGCTCGAGGAATGGGCCCACATCCAATTTTTCCTGAAGTCGCCGAACCTTCCTACGCTGCTCATTGCCCCTCCGGGGCGGTGCTTCGATCGTGTGCTCGAACTGGCAGCGATCATCCAGGGGCTGACCGGCCTCTGCACGGTCGTTGGGACGCATGATGAGAGTGTGCTGAAGGATCGGGCGGCGCATCATTTCGGCATCCGCGGTACGGTCGATGAAGCATTTTCACCCATTCTGACGTCCATGCCAGCGGAGCTGTTGGCGTGCCATCTGGCCTATGTTAGTGAGGAGCGATTCTTCCGTGCGGATGGCCGTGGGATGGGGGTCGGACGCGGCCGTATCACCGACAGCCACATCATCCGGGATGTCGCAGAGTGGTCCTCCGGTGCCAGGGGTGCGTCAGGAGAGCACTGAAAGCACCTCCCGGGTCGCGATGACGCGCAGCGGCGTCACCAGCCCCCGGCCAACCTCAGGGCCATGCTTGTCGCGCCGCCGTGGGCCGGTCCCATAAGTCCTACTTGTTGGCGCGCTCGATGTATTTCTTGTCCGACGTGTCGACGCGAATGACGTCGCCGCGATCAATGAACACCGGGACCTGTACCACTATGCCGGTTTCTAACGTCGCAGGTTTGGTCGTGCGCGTGGCGGTCGCGCCTTTGATGCCAGGTTCGGTTTCGACGACTTCGAGATCTACCGTCATCGGTAGATCGATGTTAATCGCTATCCCCTCGTAGAAATCGACTGCAATCTTCGTGTTTGGCTTGAGGAACGGCAGGGTATCTTCGAGTGTATCTTTATTGAGGAACACCTGCTCATAGGTTTCGGTGTTCATAAAGCAGAATTGGTCGCCATCCTGATACAAGTACTCCATCTCGTGTTGCTCCAGGGTGGCGCGGTCGATACGATCCTCTGACCGGAACCGATTTTCGATAATGGACCCCGTCTTCAGATTGCGCAGCTTCGTTTGCACCATGCCACGCCAGTTGCCGGGTGTGACATGATGGAAACTCACGACTTGGTGCAGTTCACCGTTATGGATGATGACCATCCCCTTCTTGATCTGAGTTGCCGGAATCATGGCAATGCATTCCTCCAAAAGCTCGGTGTCTTCTAACATATAGGATTTCAGAAGAGAGTGCGTAGTATCAGGCCTGCGAGGTCAAGAGGTTGGATAGAGCATTCACATCAGAGACGTGAATGCCCACCCCTTCGCTCGAGTACGGAAGAGGTGGGCAAGCCCTTCGGCCGTCTCAGAAGCCGGTTCCTAAACCCGTGATGTTTGCGTCCATTCGGCTCTGTGGTGCGCCAACTCCCACCGACGACTACTCACTACCAGAGCCTACATGCCAGTGCCACGGCGCGTCCCGCTAGCCTTGCCGGACCGCGCGCGCATGCTTGGCCCCCCCATGACATCTACCGTTTTACTCACATCACCTGGCTGCCCGGCATAACTAACCTTGATCCGATCGCCGACCTTAACCTCATCAACACTGATCTTTTTCCCGCCTCTCATCAGGTTGGTCTTGTAATCGATATCCACAGGAATCTCTTCGGGATCTTTCCCTGCACCATGGCGCATGACGATGAACCCTGCTTCCGGACTCACAGCCAGCACTGGTCCTTGCAGGATCATCTCGGGTTTGCCGGGGCCACCTCTCATCTCCCCTGACTCGGCGCTGGACTTCTTGTGGGCCTTTGTGTGCGCCGCATCAACCATGCTGGCCACGCCAAATAGCAAACCGACGACGCCTATGAAGACGGCAACTTTCCGGAAGCTTACCATATGCAGACCTCCTTGCATGATCATCCTCCATGATCGTGTTTCGCCGACCTTCAGAGCGGCAGATTGGATTGACGCTTCTCCTCGTCACCGCCTCAGCACCGAGGCCCGATCGCTGGTCGCGAATATAGCAAGTCAGGGGCTAGATGTCAACCGAGATAGCCTGCTAGCCACCGGCTTGCAAAGCAACAGCGTGCATGCTAGAGTTGGGCCTTCTGCAGAGGAAGCGGTCCTGTGCCATTGGCGGACGTGGATGGACAGATTCAGCAGCAATTGAGTCAGGAGGAAAGCTAACGATGGCCACATTCATCACGGTGGCAAGGACGGATGAGCTGCCCCCAGGGCAGGGAAAGCTAGTGGAGGTCAATCAGAAGCGCATCGCGCTCTTCAACGTGGGCGGACGCTACTACGCCCTCGATGACATGTGTCCGCATCGGGGTGGGCCTTTATCCGAAGGAGAGCTTGAGGGGGCGGCGGTGGTCTGTCCCTGGCATGGCGCTATATTCGATTTGGCGACAGGGAACGTCACCTGTCCTCCCGCGGCAGCTGGGGTCGCGACGTATGACGTACGCCTCGATGGTGAAGAGATCAGCATCGAGGTATAGACGGATTTGTCCCAGTGGGAGCATTCCACGGCACCCTTCTTCAGGCAGTTGTGACCGGCAGTCATCCCCTGACACCACTCCTGATGTGCTGACGAGCGTTTCTCGCATGGCTCAACTGCTCTCCGATCACGCCACCAGGGGCGCGACTCAGGGGCCGCCTATGGAGGACAAGGCGTGATGGATTTGACGCTGCTGACCTGAAACGCCTTCAAAGAATGCCAGGCTCGAGACCAATTGCGCATGGAGCAGGAGGATGAGGGTATGCAATGGCTGCGAGGGGGGCAACGCTGGATGGGAACGCTGCTCGTCATCGGGCTGCTAGTGGGTTGTGCCGCGACACCGGAGAAACGCAGCACCGGAGAGGTCATCGATGACACGACCATCACGACTAAGGTCAAGGCCAACCTACTCGCTGATCCGATGGTGAGCTCGTTTGCGATCAGTGTTGAGACGTCAAGGGGTGTAGTGAGCCTAACTGGTATTGTGAACAGCACTGGAGAACGGGCACAAGCTATTCAGGTCGCGCAAGAGACCGGTGGGGTGCGGCGAGTCGATGCACGTAATCTGTTCATCAAGCAATAGATTTTCCAGCTCTGGGCTGATATGCAATGGTTTGCTGCCAGTGGTAGCACCCAGCATGTGGAATGTTCACAGAGCAGTCACGCGCGCCAATGGCCTGAACGAGGTTCGCGCTCGGATGTGTGCCCTGAGAGGGCGAATGAGAGGGTTGAGAGACACTGAGACTGCGCCATGAGTTGCGCCCATCCCTCCCTCTCGACTTATGCCTCGATGAGGATCTCGCACACCACGTCAGGGGCGTTCGGGTCATAGGCAAGATCACTGCTGGCGACCACGAGCATGGGCCGAGTCCCCAGATTCTGAACGGCATGGGCGATGCCGGGCGGAATGGTAAATCGAGTCACCACACCTTCCGGGATCAGGGTATCCTGAATCCCCTGCCCATCCCGGATACGGACTAGCGCCGGTCCCTGCACGGTGATTACCTCCGTGCCATGGGTGTGATAGTGGTTACCACGCACGCATCCGGGCTCCGTGACCACCACATGCATGTTCCGTTGGCTGGGGAGACACTCGGGTTCAAGCGGCTCAAAGACGCTTCCCCGACTGTCCTGATGGAGCACGACTGGTTCAACCCTGACACACATCGCCGACCGCTCCTTCGTCATCACCGATGCCCTCTCGCGTGCGGAGTTTATTCCGTCACTGCGCATCTTAGGCAATTTGAACAAATTGCCCAGGCCCACTGTCAACAAGCTCTTTTCGCTTCTAACGGAGTCATAGCCTCATGTTCGTTTCAGCCAAGGCTCTCAGACTTCCCACGCAAACAACCCAGCTCCTTCTCAAGGCTGATTCGGTGCGTCAAGAGCGTTCCTCGACCGCCTTGCAGGGTTCGCTGCCAATGCCGACAGGCTACGATGCTTCTCTCACTGGTATTGTCGCTGCACGGCCAGAATATTTTCGTTCATTGTCTCAATGAGCCTGAGGGCGCTTTGACACGCGAGGTTCGGATAAAATATCATAGAGTCCGCAGATGGGGCACCCCAAAACGGTTGTCGAGATGGTCGAGGTGACGAGGCCAGATGACTACTCCAGGGCATCATAACGACGTCGTCTTGGTGGGGGATATCCGCGAGGTATACACAGACGGGAACGGCGCGGTCATCGGTGTGATCCTGATGGTCCATGCCGACGAGCCGTGTGAAGTCCCAGTTATGTTCCCCGGGGCTCGAACGGGAGTGTCGGTGGGCGATCGCTTGTGGGCCCGCGGCCGGTTGGCGTTCGAGCCGATGCCGAATCGCCGAGAGTCGCTCCTTTTTGTACAGGCGCGGTGGATTGAGCAAGTAACGCGTCCGAGAGGGGCCTAGTGGACCAGGCGGATCCCTCAGAGGTATTTGATGGCACGAGGTACACGTCCGGCCTTTGCGACCTTGTTGATCGGCAAATTTTCCCCTCACAGGGCGGTTGTCGGCAAATGCGGTAACCGCCCTGTGAGGGGCGCTCATGAGCGTCTACGCGGAAAGCTACACCTCGCGTTCGCACGGCAGGAGGGGTTAAGTGACCAATCCGGGGCCGAAGGATCCCACTGGCCATGCCGTCCAGATTTGACTTTATGAGTTCAAGATGCGGCACGACACGCAACCCAGGCTATTGATGATGCCATGCGCCACCTGCGCGTTCGGATCGACAAACAGGACATTGACCGGCAGCAGATATATGGCAGATGAGCCAGCCGTGACGTAGGTTTTCACCAGAGGCTGTACAGACCCGGTGACCGTCTCCGACGAGCCACTAGTGGCCAGGCCATCACTCGCGAGGGCGGCAAAATAGATTGGACGCGTAAATCCTTGGGCGAGGAGCTGGTTGAGCATCTTCGTGCAATTTGCACAAAAGTCCTCAGACGTCATGACCAACCGCCTTTCACAGACTTCACTAGCATTGAGTATGTCTGTCACCACCCGCATCCAGGTCCCGTACCACCAAGATCCAGGCTGTCAGGTCAATGACCGCACGGGGGTCGTCGTGCATCGTGTGTTGCAAACGGAGGCCTTCCTGCTGTTCTCGCACCCAGGTCTGCTTCCGCTGTGCTTCGAGGTAGGCGGTCTCCGCTTTGATCCGCATGGTTCGGACCGTCATTTGTATTTGCCTAGCCTGCTGCAGAGGATTTAAATCCATCGGTGCTCCTTTCGTCGTGTGCAAGAGAGGAGACAAGGGGCAGCTATGTCTGGCCGGTCGTGGTCCGAGACAGTCAACCCCAGGCGGGGGTTAGGCGCGAGTCGCGAGTTGGGGCCTTACGAGGAACCTTGGGAGGATAGGGAAAGGTGTCGGGATGGTCGATGCGGCGAGCATGGAGCGGTAGAGGGTGGGCATCGGCGTGCTCCTATTGGGTCACCCCTGGAATGGTAAGGTGATGAACATGTACTAAGAAGATAATTATACGCCACTAATAAAGACAATCCAAGTATTTCGAATAAAGCTCTAGACCTGACTGGAGAATAACGGCATAGCAGTATCGCCGCAGAGGCAAGCCTTTTTTTGATCCGGTGGCGAACCGCACGCACACGTCCCCCCACACAGCACGGCCCCAGCCCGTCCGCTCGGGGGGGTTGGCGGCCGTGTTCGGGTCAACGATCACTCCCGACCTCGGCGATGAGCGCCTCCCAGTGGGCTGTGTCAGATGCCTGCGTGCACCTGCGGGGAGGGGAGGATAGCCCGACCGACTTGACCGCTGAGGAGCTACAGCACCTCAGCAAACGCTTCCCATCTACTATGCTCGGCTCTGCTCTCGTCTCGTAGGTGCACGGAGGTGTTCTAATGTCGTGTGGTTCGATTAGCTGGCAACCGGTATCCCAGGGCCCCAGGTGACGCCGAATTCTGCACGTTCGACGACCTGCCCCGAAAAGCTTGCGGCGGTCTGAGTGGCAAGCCAGACCGCCGCGGGAATGATGGTATCCGGCTGTTCCATGGGGATATGACTGGTCCCTGGCCAATCACCATTGCGGTTCATCCAGGTATCCACGCGACCCGGACTGAGGACGTTGACGGCTATGTTGTAGGGCCGGACTTCCTCAGCTAGGCAGAGGAACATGCGCTCCAGCGCGGCCTTGCTCATCGAATAGCCCACTCGCCCCGGTCGATAAGCCCGTGCAGCCCCCGAGGTGATGCACAAGATCGATCCTGATTGCTGGGCGATCAGGGTGGGCAGCGCAAACTTGCAGAGCAAGAGCGGTCCACGCACATTCACCGCCAGACAGCGGTCGAGCAAGTCGACATCCAGATCCACCACCGGCGATTCGCAGTCAACCCCGGCGTTGTTCACCACCACATCGAGGTGTCCGAAATGGTCCAATGTACGCTCAACCAGGCGGCGAATGTCCTCCACCTGTGTGACGTCAGATCGGATCCCGATGGCCGTGCCGCCGCGCCGCTGTATCATCTGCGTCGTGGTGTGAATGGTCCCCGAGGCCAATTTCTCGAACGCGGTGCCCGCGGAGGTATCTACTTCAGTTCGAGCCGCGACCACAACCTTGGCGCCCTTGGACGCCAGGCCAAGACAGATCGCGCGGCCGATGCCGCGGCTGCCGCCGGTCACGAGCGCCACCTTATCCTGCAACGTCATGATGACTCCCCCCACGGACAGCCTGCTGGGTCGCTCCTACATAACGCAACCTGCGGCCCCACCCGCATGGAAGATGTTCACACCATTCCCTCACCTCTATGGTAGGGATGACCCAGCGGGCCGCCGTGGTCCGAGCGGTTCGACAAGAAAACGCATCTAGTGAATCACTGATTTGGGCGTGGCCTCAATGCGGGTGACTTTGATCGCTTCGCGGTCAATCATCATGGGGACTTGGGGGGCGATGACATTTTTCCAGTGGTCGCTTTCGTAGACGGCGTCGTACTGGCGCTTCCGCTCTTCCTCGCTTTCGAAGCGACGAATCCAGACGTATAGATCCTCTTCTTCCTGGCCAACGAAGCTGCCAACGATAACCATACCCCTGGCAACTTGGAACGGAATAATTTCTTCCTCCATGAATTTCACCCACTTCTCCCGTTGTCCCGGCCGCGTGCGATACTGCCGCAGTTCGAAGAACATCAAGTGCTCCTTTCTCGAAGGTTGCTTCCGATCCCCGTATGGAATAATTGGGTGCACTGCATCCATGTACATATCAGAAAGCATGACAGCAGACAAGTCGATCCGCCAATTTGCCACATTGGCCCGCCCCCGGGATGGCCGTTGGCGCAGATGTTGCTGCGCCCTATCCAGCCACGCTAGCGGCACGTAGTCCCAGGGCAGAAATGCGGATGGGTTGCCACATTGCGCGGTCGGCCAAAGGGGGATTGGAGCCGTGGTGGCGGAGCCGGTTGGGGCGTGTCGTCTGGCCAAGAGACGTGCTCGCATCCCACGCCGAGGGGTATGGGCCTGTTGCAGGCCGTGGGACAGTAGTACATGCACGCTCCACTCAGCCACGACGATTGGGAGGTGCGCTGTGACCATCTCTTATCTGACAGGCCTATAGGTTCGACAGGGGAAACCTCAGTGTCCATTGTGTGCCGGACGCTGTGTCGAGTGCGATCGTGCCGCCCAGCTGCTCGGTTAAGAGGCACACCAATTGCAGGCCGAGAGAGTCGGTGTGGCGGAAGTCCATGTCCACGGGGAATCCGACGCCGGTGTCGGCGACGACCAGGACCATTTGCTCTTCGGAAGTGGCTCGTAGGGCAATGGTGATCTCTCCGCCTCGGTCGCCGTGAAAGGCGTATTTCAGGCTATTCGAGAGCAACTCATTCACCAGCAAGCCACAGGGAACAGCGTTTCTCACGGCTATCCAGATCGGATCAGCCTGGATGCTCAAGGTGATACGGTCTCCTGGGGGAGCGTACGCCTGGAAAACCTGTCTACTGAGCCGGTTAATATACTCGGCGGCCGGAATGCGCGCGACGTTCCTAGCCTGGCTGAGACTTTCGTGGACGAGCGCCACGGCCTGGATGCGTTGTTGGCTATCCTCGAAGAGGGCGCGCACCTGGGGATCCGCTACCATGTCAGCTTGCAAGTCCATGAGGCTGGAGATGATCTGAAGGTTATTCTTGATTCGATGATACACCTCTGCGAGCAGGACCTCTTTCTCCTGCAGTGCGGCCTGGAGGCGGGCCTGGCTGTCGCGCAGCTCCTGCTCGATCTGCTGGCGCTGGGCAATGTCGGCGCGAAGCTCTTCAGTGAGGGCGTCGAGCTCAGCGGTGCGCTCCGCCACCTTGCGCTCCAAGGTGTCCTTGGCCTGCTTGAGAGCGGCCTCAGCCTCTCGGTGAGCGCGCCGCATACTGGCTTTTTCGATGCTTTCCTGCACGGCGACGGCGAGCCGAGCGGGGTGGCTCTTGAGCACGTAATCGCTCAGCCCCGCCTTCATCCCTTCCACAGCAATCTCTTCGCTGCCTGAATCCGTGAACATAATCACCGGAATATCTGGATGGCTCTTCAAGCACTGATGAAGAATCGACAGCCCATCGGCCCATTGGAGTTGATAATCGGTAATGACGACATCGAAGCCCCCCTGGGCAAGAGCCGCTTCAAAATCCTGGCGGCGGAAGATCTCGACACAGTCGATCGCGTCATAGCTCCGGCACAAATGGCGCATGAGCAGGTCGCGATCCGCCGGATTATCATCGATCAGCAGTACTCTCTTCATCCTCATCTTCCTCCATGGTGCTGAACTCAATCCAGAAAGTGCTCCCGGCTCCCGGCACCGAGGTCACCCCGACATGCCCCCCCATGAGCTCGATCGCCTTGCGGACGGTCGCCAGCCCTAAGCCAATCCCAGGATACTCTTCCACGCCATGCAGCCGCACGAACGGGGTGAAGAGGCGCACCTGGTCTTCCGGGCGGATGCCGATGCCATTATCCGTCACTTCAATGCGGCATACACCTCGAGCCATGACCGCTGCCACGGTAACCTCGGGCGACACACCGGGCGGTACAAAGATTAGCGCGTTGGCCAGGAGGTTGGTCAGCGCGTATTTGAGCAACGTCGGATCAGCGTAGAGGACCACTTCGTCCCCCCGGACGGTGACCCTGGTATCCCGAGCCTGGATCTCAGCCTGCAGCTGTCGCAGACAGCTGGCGATGACGCCGTGCAACGACATCCGCCGCCGCCTGATGGCGCCATGGCCGAGCCGGCCAAAGTTCAGGAGGGACGTGATTAAATCTTGTGCCTGGACAGCAGCAGTTCTGATACGGCACAGACAATGCTGCGCCTCATGGCTCGTGGGGGCCGTCGCCTGCAATTCCTCCGCGAAGCCAGTAATCACCCGCAGTGGCGCGCGCAGCTCATGAGTCATGGCGTGCAAAAAAGCCTCCATGTCGGCATGCCGCCGCTGCAGAGCCACTGACAGCCCCCGCGCCCGCAACAGAACTTCCGCACGCGCCTGCAACTCCACCTTCTCGATGGGCCGCAGCACCACCTCATCGATGGTGCGCCAGAGATGTCGCGTCACCAGGTCCACCCCCTGGCGGGAGGTGAGAAGGAGTACCGGCAAAAAGAGCGGTTCTTCGGTTTCCTTGCGCGCCCGAACCTGCTCCCACAGTCGATCCAACGCTAGCCCATCGAGGATGGCCAGGTCAAACGCTTCCTGCAGCGCCCGATCGGTTTCGGGCATCACCACCTGGTGGTTCTGTTCGAGCCACTCGGCGAGGAGACGACGGTTTTGTCTGTGGTCGAGCAGGAGAAGAATCCGACTCATCCCTCCGCTTCTCCTTGGTCGGCGTCCTCCTCTAGCAGGCTGCCGATGAGCCCCAGCAATTCTCTCACGACCAGCGGTTTAATGAGTACGCCACGGGCGCCGTGGGTGAGGCTCGCCTGCTGAATGGCGGCGCTCTGCTTTGGTGAGATCACGAGGAAGGGGATTTTGTGATGCCGCAGTCCCTCACAGCGCTCCCAGATCGCACGGTCGAAGCCGGCGATGTCGACCAGCGCCAGCCCAAGGTCGTTGGCCTCCACGAGCGCTTGGTCGAACTCCTCCAGCGTGGCCGCCGGGCGCGTCTGGTAGCCCTCACGCCCCAAAAATTGGCTCAACAGCTCCAGGTTCCGGTGGTTACGGTCGACGGCCAGGATCATAGATGTGGCCTTCATCCCTACCTCCATTTGACCTGGGGGCGTCTATCCACTCAGGCATTCCGCGCAAGATGCCTCGCAGTTCGGTGAGCGGCTTGCCGACCTTGATGCCGTAGCGGGTGATCTCGATCTCGCGCAGGGTGGGCTCAAAGCTGCTCAGGCGTTTTTTCAGCACGCCGATCGCCCGGCGTAGCTCGCCCTGGACCTCGATGTATCGCAGGAAGACGATGTTATCTGCCAGATAGCTGATGCCTGCCTCAGTAGCCCGGAACTCGCCAGTGATGGCTTCGATCTCACTGATCAACAGCACGGCCACACCCATATTCTGCAAATACTTGCACAACGCATGGAGATGGCCGACCAAGTCCCCCGACCGAAGCGACAGCCGATAGCCGGTGGTGCTATCGAGCATTATAATGCGCGTGCCGTTCCGCTCCACCTCCTGGCGGACCAGGCAAGCGAACTCGTCAGGGGTCCACTGCAGCGGCTCGACCTGGACCACCGACAGAGTACCGCGTTGCATCATGGCATGGACTGGAATATGAACCGCTTCAGCACGGTGCAGAAGGGTGCCGATGCGCTCCTCAAAGGTATATACCACGGAACGCTCGCCGCGCCCCGCGGCTTCTTTCATGAACTGCAGCCCCAAGGTGGTCTTACCGACGCCAGTGGGGCCACTGATGACGCTAATCGTCCCCCGCTCAAACCCACCATGCAGCAACTCATCCAGCTCCGGAACGCCCGAGGGCAGTGCCTCCGCGACAAACTCCTGCTGATAGCTCTCGGGGAGCAGCCGGGGGAAGACTTCGGCGCCGGTCGCGCTCAACTTCATCGCGTGCAGTCCGCTGCGGAAGTCGGAGCCCCGAAACTTGCTGACGCCGAGGGTGCGCCCCTCAGCCGCAAAATCCAGGTGGATGACGCCATCGGCCATGAATTGCAGATCGTCATCGGGAGCCTCATGACTGCCCTCTGAGGTGAAGAGCACGGTTGCCCCCTGTTCGATGAGAAAGCGTAGAAAAGACAACGCTTGCTTGCGGAACTGGAAGGTATCGGAGGCCAGATAGCGGAACTGCGTCATGGCATCCAGAAAGACCCGCTGCGGCTTGAGCATGTCGACCTGAGCGATGATCTGCTGGGTCGTGGGTTCGCGTTCCACCTCGGCCGGAGCGAAAATGTCGTAGCTTTGCACCTCGGAGAAGAAGGCCGAGGACGGACTCAGGTCGAGGAAGGTCACACCTTCCAGATCGAACCCAACAGCCTCGGCGTTTTTGCGGATCTGCGCTTCGGGCTCCCCCATCGTGATGAATAGAGGTTTTTCCACATGAGGGTCACCGGAGGTCAGAAAATGGAGCCCCACAGTGGTCTTACCGGTCCCCGGCCCACCACGTAAGAGATAGGCCCTGGCCGGGATGAGCCCACCACCAAGAATTTCATCCAGACCTGTAATGCCTGTCGGGAGCCGTGTGGGGGGGGCTTTTGTCATTGTGGGCACCTCCAGGTATCAATGCCATCTTAAACCAGTTCAAAACGGCGGATACCTATCCTATACGGGGATCATCAGCCTAGGGTAGAGAACAGACATTGATTGACCGTGGCAGATCAGTCTACTACCGACCAGCATCCTCAACCGCGGTGGCCACACGCCGCACAACCAACATATGATATCATAAGTTCTTCAGAAATTGCGTTTGTGAAGAAATATTTACAGGGCTGCAATGGCGCACTGCCGCAAGACTTGAGCATAAGCATAGCGCACGGGTGCGAAACCGTCAAAAAATGTCACAGGGCGGGGAATATTTGGTAAAATCGTGCCTGGAGCTGTGTACGGTAGCGGCAATTGCCGATGATTCCCGGCGTGACACAGGAGGTTTGCTCATGAGTACAGCGTTGAACGATATCCACATCCTCGATCTGACGCAATTCGAGGCCGGCACGTCGTGCACTGAGATCTTGGCCTGGCTGGGCGCCGATGTGATCAAGGTCGAGGAGCCGCAGCGTGGAGACCCTGGGCGTTATGGCAGGCAGGAACGTCCGGGCATAGACAGCACCTATTTCATGACGCTGAACGCGAACAAGAAGAGCATCACCCTGAATCTCAAGCACCCGAAGGGGAAAGAAATCTTTCTGGAAATGGTGAAAAAAGCCGATGTTGTCGCCGAAAATCAGGCCCCAGGCGGCATGGATCGTATGGGCATTGGCTACAGTGTGCTCAGCCAGGTCAACCCGCGCCTCGTGTTGGCTTCTATCAAAGGCTTTGGCAATTATGGACCTTACAGCAGCTATAAGAGCTTCGACATGATCGCCCAGGCCACTGGCGGGCCGATGAGCCTCACCGGTACTCCGGATGGCCCGCCGCTCAAGCCCGGACCCACCATCGGCGACAGCGGGACGGGCATCCACGCGGCCCTTGGCATCATGGCGGCCTTATGGCAGCGCCAATCGACCGGCAAAGGGCAAAAGCTCGAGGTGTCCATGCAGGACGCGATGGTCAGTTTTAGCCGCGTCAAGATGCGGGAATATTACGTCAAAGGGGACGTCGTCCTGCGCACAGGGAATGAGCTGGGAGCTGTGGCGCCGGCCGGTATCTTCAAATGTAAGCCAGGCGGGGCGGACGATTATGTCTATATCTATTGCCAACCCGTGCGGGACCGCATGTGGGAGGCCCTGCTGAAGACGATTGGACGCGAGGATCTCATCGCCAATGAACAATGGGCCGACCCCAAATGGCGCGCTGACCATAAAGCGGAAGTCAATGGTATGGTTGAGGACTGGTCTCAGACAAGGACCAAGTATGAGGTGATGCACGAACTCGGCAAGGCAGGCGTGCCCACCGGAGCGGTCCTCACCACCGGTGAGATCCTGCACGATCCACACTTGATCGAGCGTGGCATGGTCGTGACGGTGGATCATCCCACCTGGGGTCCCTTCACCATGCCTGGCAATCCCGTCCAACTCTCCGACTCCCCCACCACCGTGACGCCAGCGCCACTACTGGGCCAATCTAATGCTGAGGTGTACCGGGAGTGGATGGGTATCGGACCCGACCAACTGGCGCAGTTGAAAGCCGATGGCGTCATTTAGTCGGCATGACAGAGTGCCATACGGGAAATAGTGCTGAGTGCTGAGTCCTGAGAGCTGAGGGAGCGGATCGGAAAATTACCCCGCATCGCTCAGGACTCGGCTCTCATCCTTGTCATGACAGGTTGCCCGTGGGCCAGAGAACGATGAGTCCTGAGTCTTTCATACATTCAGGCCTCAGCACTCAGCGCTATCTTGAGGGGAGCGATCCGATGAAGTTTGGCTTGTTTACCAGCATCGGCGGCATCACCTGGCCAGAGCTGCGGGCGCTGTGGCAACATCTCGAGGAAACGGGATGGGACGCCGCATGCGTCACGGATCATTTCATGCCCAATGTCCCCGACCCCGTGCAGGAGACACTGGAGTGCTGGACGGCGCTGGCTGGCCTCGCCCTGACGACGGAACGCATGCGAATCGGTACGCTGGTCACGGGGAACACCTATCGTCATCCAGCCGTGGTGGCCAAGATGGCAACCAATGTGGACATCATGTCAGGCGGTCGCCTGATCTGCGGTATAGGAGCTGGCTGGCAGAAGAACGAGCATGTCGCCTATGGTATTCCGTTTTTTACCGTTGGCGAGCGCCTCAGTCGCCTCGAAGAAGCGTGTCAGGTCCTGCACCGCATGTGGACTGAGCATAAAGCAACTTATCAGGGCCGCTTTTATCAACTACAAGAGGCTCCGCTCTATCCGAAGCCGGTCCAGAAACCACATCCTGAGCTGCTCGTCGGCGGCGGCGGAGAGAAGCGCACGCTGCGGATTGCCGCCAAGTATGCGGATCATTGGAATTGCTGGGCTGGCCCAGAGACGATGAAGCGCAAAATCCAGGTGCTGAAGGAGCACTGCGCGGCCATTGGACGCGATCCCGCGACCATCGTACGCTCGGCTAATATGCCCTTGCTCTTCAGCGATAAACCCGAAGAGCGCGAGCGCCTGATCGCGAGTGTCAACCGGCGCTATGGCTGGCCAGAGCCTTACGTGCGCGATATGTTACTGGCCGGGAGCGGGGCGCAAGTGCAAGAGAAACTCGGCCAACTCCAGGACGTCGGGATCGATCAGGTGTTCATTCCCACCTTCCTACCACCCTGGACGCAGGAGGCGCTGGATCGGTTGATCATGGATGTGGCTCCGGCCTTCCGATAGTTCGGCTGCCTTCCAGCCTGCCGCCTCAAGGCCCGGAAGAGGTGTTGCGCGGAAGAGAAGGAAATCCTATGCAAGCGGAGATCGTGGTCATCGGTACGGAGCTGCTGCTAGGGCAAATCATCGACACCAATGCCGCCTATCTGGCGCAACAGCTCTCGAACATCGGCGTCGACCTCTATTACAAGAGCACGGTGGGTGATAACAAAGGGCGCATCGTGGAAGTGCTGAAGCTGGCCACCGGACGCAGCGACATCGTCATCACGACCGGCGGCATCGGCCCCACCCTGGATGATATGATGCGTGAGTCGGTCGCGGAGGTCGTAGGGGTACCCCTGGAGTTGCAACCGTATCTTCTGGAGCAGATTAAGCACATGATGGGCAGCCGCTACACTGACAATAACGCCCGCCAGGCATACATTCCTGCCGGCGCTGTCGTCATCGAAAACCCGGTCGGGACAGCGCCGGGGTTCATGGCCCCCACCCCTCGCGGTGGCATCGTCGTCAGCCTTCCTGGAGTGCCCAGCGAGTTACGCTATCTAACCGAACGGACGGTCATTCCCTCTCTCAAAGAGCGCTTCAAGATCGCCGCGGTCATCGTGTCGCGCACGCTGAAATGCGTGGGGTTGACCGAAAGCTCTATCGATGAGACCCTCGATGATCTGATCATCACCGGTCGCAACCCCACCATCGGCTTGTTGGCGCAGATGCAATTGGGTGAGATCCACGTCCGCCTAACCGCCAAGGCAGCCGATGAAGCCGCGGCCAAAATATTGATTGCCCCTTTGGAAGCTAAGGTGCGCCAGCGCCTCGGCCATGCCGTCTTTGGGGCTGATGAGGGTGAGTATGAGGGCGCAGTGGCTGATCTCATCCGCCGGCATGGTCTCACCATCGCCGTAGCCGAATGCGGTCTGACGGGCGGTGTCGGTCATGAACTATCGCTGGCGCTGGCTGGTGGCCGTCATTTTGCGGCGGCTGTGACCGCTAATCTGCCTGAGGCGCTGGAGCAGTTAGTGGATGTCCCAGGGACGCTCCTCAAGCAGCATGGCATCGTCAGTCCCGAGGTGGCCGCAGCGATGGCTCGCGGGGTACGACGTCGCAATAACACTGATCTGGGATTAGCGGTTACTGGCGCCGAGCGTTTGCCGGGAAGCGACGAGACGGTGGCCTATATTGCCCTGGCGCACAGCCATGATGCGATGACGCCTGGCGAATTTCGCCGCGTCAGCAGCATGCGGTTCGCGCGACAGCGCATTGGCCGCGCGAGCTTGCAGGTGGTATATAACCACTTGGTTGGATGAACGAAAGAGCAGACGGAGAAGGGAGGTAGACAAGAGGCCTTACCCCCCTGTCGCCATTTTCGGCCAGAAGGTCATGAGCTATCGGTCAAGAACGAGCCCACAGGAGCAATCGTGTCTCTCTACGTTCGAAACAGTGGCAACACTTTCTCGCCAAAGAGCTTCATCGAGCGCTCGACCTGCTCGGGAGGCATCTGGCCGACGTTGACGTTGAGGAGCACATTTCGGACGCCAACCTCCCTCAAGGCCTCCACCTGCTCTGCAACGCGCTTTGGTGTACCCGCCAGGAAGGCATGCTCGACCATCTCGTTGGGACTCGGAGGTGCATCGGGTTTTCGGGGTGGGAGGCCCCCGGGGTTATACCGCCGACGCGCCTCGTCGAGGTGGTGGCGGTAGCGCCTCAACGCCATGGAGGCCATATCGAGCGCCTGTTCATCGCTGTCCGCCACGTATAACGCCCGCTGCGCCCAGGTTTGATCTAGGGCGTTCTCGACTGCCTCTTTCTCGAATCCAGCTTTGAGCATGGTCTCTGTGTAGCGGCGCAAACGCTGGCGCAGTGCGTCGAGCGTCTGCACACCGATGAGCACCGGCCGGCCGATGCTCGCCATCTCGAGCATGGACGCTTCGCCGATGCAGGCGCGGACCAGGGGTGGGTGAGGTTTTTGATAGGGCGGTGGCCGCAGACGCGGGAACGAGATGTTCCAATGCTTCCCTTTGTGCTCGACGTCTTCCTCCGTCCACGCCTTCACCAATAAGTCCTCAGCTTCAGCCATCCTCTGGCGACCTTCGTCCATGGTCGTGCCAAAGCCGATGTATTCAAATTCGTTGTAGGCCGAGCCGCGCCCTGTACCGACGATCAACCGTCCCCGGCTCAGATTATCGAGTAACGACGTCTGCACCGCCAGCCGCATTGGATGATGCAGCGCCATCTCAACCACCGCGAAGCCGATGCGCACCCGTCGGGTCCGCATGGCGACGGCGGCCCCGAAGACGAGAGGATCGGCATAGGCGACGGCGCCATCGAAATGGTGCTCGGTCAGCCATACGGCATCCAAACCGATCGCTTCAGCCAGCTCCACTTCCCGCAGGGTGTTCTCGATGACCTGATGATCCTCACTTGGGTCGTGGCTAATGGAAAACACAAAGGTACCGAATCGCATGCATACTCTCCCTGTTGTCCGCTCCCTCCATGATCATAATTACCACAGGCCGTGTTGTCTTGGCCCGTTGGCTTTGATATATTCGAATTTTCCCGCAAACACATGCCAGGACGGCTGGCGAGACTATACCACGTCGACCGACAGAGGGGAACTACCAGGTACCTACCGCTGGAAGCTATCAGACCGCTTGAGGAGCTGAACAGAGCCCTCAGCGACGTGGTCTGGGCATCTCGAATAACGTTGAGAATCTTGGGAAAAGAGAGGTGAAACCATGCCAGCAACCAAAGTCGATATCATCGTGCGCGGAGGGCAAGTGGTGACCGCGTCGGAGGCATATGAGGCCAGCATTGCCATCCGCGGTGAAAAGATCGTCGCCATCGGTCCTGAGGATTTCCTGCCGCCGGCCGACCAATACATCGATGCCTCAGGCAAATTCGTCCTCCCAGGCGCTATCGACTGCCACGTCCACCTGGGTGGACATGACGACTATCAGACCGGCGGAATCGCCGCCGCCCACGCTGGACTGACCACCATCATTCCCTTTGCGATGTATGATCTCGCCCACCGGGAGACCTTGCCCCAGTCCATCAAACGCCATAACGAAGAGGTCGGGAAAGTGTCGGTGGTTGATTTCGCCTGGCATTTCATCCTGAACAACGATCCTTACATCTTCGCGGGGCTGCCAGAGGCGCTCCAGATGGGTGTCAGCTCCTACAAGATGTTCATGACCTATAAGAAGCGCAAGGATCGCATGTGTTCCGATAGCTTCATCTGCCAGGCGATGGAGATGGTCGCCGCCGGAGGGGGCATTACCCAGCTGCACTGCGAAAACGGCGATGTCATTGATTATCTGGAAGACAAGCTGATGGCCGAAGGGCGCGTGCACCCCACTGACTTCCCGCAGGCCTGTCCGGATTGGGCCGAAGAAGAAGCTATTAATCGCGCCATCAAAATGGGCGCGCTGACCAACTGCCCGACATTCGTGGTCCATCTGAGCACACTGCTGGGGCTTGAACGGATCAAGCATGCGCAGGCGGAAGGGCAACGGGTGTGGACGGAGAGCTGCCCGCAATATCTCCTGCTCTCGGACGCCGAGTTGGCGCATTGGGGGCCCCTGGCCAAGATCGGCCCGCCGCTCCGGCCCGCCGGCGGACCCAACCAGCCGGCCCTGTGGAAGGGATTGGAGCAGGGCTACATCTCCTGCGTCGGCAGCGATCACGCGCCAGCCTCGCAAGAACTCAAGGAACCTGGCTGGGAGAACATCTTCGTTGGGCCGAACGGTGCCGTCATTCCCTTTGGCTCACCAGGCATCGAAACTCTTGTGCCATTGATGTACAGCGAGGGAGTGGTGAAGCGGGGGTTCCCTATCTGGTGGATGGCGCGAGCGTTGGCGGAGAACCCGGCACGCATTTTCGGGCTCTATCCCAGAAAGGGAGTGATTCGGGTCGGCTCCGATGCCGATTTGCTGATTGTCGACCCCACACCGACGCGCACGATTCGGGCGGCCGAGCATTTTAGTAAGACCGGCTACAGCCTTTTCGAGGGTTGGGAAGTGCATGGCAAGCCCTGGATGACGCTGCTGCGCGGGCGCGTGCTGCTGAATCAGGGCAAGCTGGAGCAGCAACCGGGATACGGCCAATTCCTGTCCGCCGCCAGCCCTCTGCCGCCTATTGCGGGGCGCGTGAAATAAGGGACGAGGCCTACCGGGTCGTTTTCTCTCTTGGTGAGTGTGGGTCCCAGTTCAAGTACCTATCTCAATAGGGCATCGGCAGCCTCTATGAGGGCGACTGTTCGAATCTATTGAGATAGGTACGAAGCCTGAAGACAGCCTGTATGAAAATCTTTTCCCCTCGGCCTCAGGATGGAAGCCCCCGTGCATTAACTGCCCGCCCGTGAGGCGCGCGGAATCCGGGTGCCGGGCGTCTTCATGCGCAAGCTGTAGATCGAGGTGTTGGCGGTGAAGAACATGGTCTGATGATCGGGGCCCCCCCACGCACAGTTGGCAGGATATTCCGGCAGGCGGATGACGCCAATCCGCTCGCCAGAGGGCTCGAAGACCCAGCAGCCGCCAGGGCCGGTGCAGTATACGCGGCCCTCTTGGTCCACTTTCATGCCGTCGGGGACGCCATTCGTGGCATCTACGGAGGACATATCCGCGAAGCGCCTGCCGTGCGAGACAGTGCCGTCGGGGTGCACGTCGTAGGCCAGAATATACTGACCGGGCCGTGTGTTGGCGACATACAGGATACGCTCGTTCGGAGAGAACGCTAAGCCATTGGGATAGTCGACGTTTGGGATCACGAGATCCACCGTGCCGTCGGGTGTGATGCGGTGCACACTATTGAATGCCATGTCCACCTCCGAGGGATCGAGACGCTCTCTCCCCGGATTGGTAAAGTAAAGGCTCCCGTCAGACTTGCCCACTACGTCATTGGGACGGTTTAAGCGCTTGTGGTCCCAGCGGTCGGCTAGCACGGTGAACGAGCCGTCAGCCTCCATGCGTGTCACCCGGCGGTTGACCATCTCGCAAATGACCACCCGCCCCTGGGCGTCGAAGGTCATGCCGTTGGATTCACCACTCTGCTCCCGGATGAGTTCCGGCTCGCCACCCGGAACTAGTTTGAAGATTTGGCTGCGGCGGATGTCCACAAACAGTAGGTAGCCATCGGGATGCCACAGGGGGCCTTCGGTAAACACGCAACCAGTTGCCAGGCGTTCTGCCTCGGACGACTCGACGATGTCGTTGAGCGTTGCGGCCATGCTGTCCTCCTTGCTATTATTGCATGTTGCCTGGTGTCACCCGTACCATCAACGGAACCAACCATATATTACATCACCGGCTTAATATTCTGATTCAAACGGAAAAAGTTCGCCGGGTCGTATTGCTGCTTTACCTCTACCAGACGTGCATAATTCTTTCCATAGGCGGCCCGCACCCGTTCAGGCTCATCCGCCCCCAGGTGATTGACGTATACCCCACCGGTCGCATGGGGCTCCAACGCCGCCCAACATTCGCGGACCCAGCGGATGTGCTGATCAGCGTCGGTGGCATCGACCCACTGCCCGATCACGTCTAGGTTCCACAGTGAGTCACGTAACCCAAAGGCCGTGGCCTCCGGCGGGACACGGCTGGCCGCTCCCTGGACCTGGTAGAGCAGAATCATCGAGTGTGGTGAGGCCATCTGAGCAGCATAGTCGAGGGCGATGTCGAGCACGTGGTCGCCGGGGTCTTTCAGAAAACTGGACTTCCAGTAGCGCGCCATGCCATGTGGAAACGCGTCAGAGCTGAAGATTTTCTGGACGTCGACGTACGCTTTCGGGCCGATGTCGTCAAACAGTGTCGTCCCGAGGCGCCGTAGCGGGGCCAACAGTCGCTCGCCTTCCGCTAGTGGCCCGTTGTAGCCCATAGGGACCGCGACGATGGGGTCGCCGTCCGGAGAGGTCATCAGGCCGATGAAGGACGCGACAGGATCCGGGGCTGCTTGCGAGAAATCACGCTGAGCCCGCAGAATCTCGCGCGCGTGTGACCGAGGATAGATGGCCATGCCGGCCAGCATCGGTCCGACAGGATGTAGTCGATATTCGAAGGAGGTTACCACACCGAAGTTCCCACCGCCGCCGCGCAAGGCCCAGAACAGGTCCGGATGGTCGGTTGCGCTGGCCGTGATCACCTCCCCATCGGACGTCACCACGTCGGCCGACACCAGGTTGTCACAGGCGAGGCCGTAGCTCCCCATCAGCCAGCCAATGCCTCCACCCAGCGTCAGTCCGGCAATGCCGGTGTCGTTGACCGCCCCACCCGTGGTAGCCAAGCCATACACCTGGGTTTCGCGGTCAAACTCCCTCCACAGGACGCCCCCCTGCGCCCGGACGCGACGTCCGGCTGCATCAACGCGAATACCTTTCATCGGGCTCAGATCCAGCACCAGACCCCCATCACAGGTGGCATGGCCGGCGGCGTTATGGCCCCCGCAACGGATAGCCACGAGCAAATCGTGGGTATGGGCGAAAGCGATCCCCAGCCTGACGTCGGCGACCCCTGTACAACGGGCAATCAGCGCGGGGCGTTTGTCAATCATGCCGTTCCAGACCCGCCGGGACGCCTCATAGGCCGGGTCATCAGGGCTGATCAGCTCGCCACCAAAGTGTTCCTTCAGTGAGGCGAGATTCATGTCGTGGAACCCAATGCCTGTGCTAGGGGTTGTGATGACGTCGAGAGTGCCCATCGCAACCTCCTGTTCTGAGATGTACGAGCCTCGGGGCAGTTTCGGGATACTCGAGACTGTATGAAGAGCGACAAGATCTTCCTGGTAAGAAAGCTGGTAAGAAAGGTTGATGCGGGGCATGAGGCGTCCCACCGGCAGGGTGAAAGATGATTCCAGCGCTGAACGCCTACCTGGAGAACGACATGTTTTCGGATTACGGGACATGGAGCCTGGCGTGTCACCTGGGGTGGTCGGTGCGCACGACATCGATAGTCTCCAGAGTCGTCACAGTAGAGAGGTGCCGGTCCATCAGGGCGAATGGACGAAGTGTAGTCGGGCGGCTCTCTCGTGTCAATCATGATCGCGCTTATCGCCTCTTGTGCTGATCGATATTTCGCGTGGCCCGTTTTCTTCTGTCTTCAACTGCGTGATATTCGAGGGCTAGAGTCATGTCTCAGCAGCCGACGACAGTGGCGAATGGAGTGGCGGTGTCCGTGCCGCGGGTCCTGTCGCTAATGGAGACCGACGGTGCGGCAGAATAGGCCACAGTTGGTTTCTATGCATGGATGTGGCGATCCTTCGGAATGATGCCCTAATGCGCTTCGAGGCGCGGTCAAAGGCGATCGTTGAACGATGCGCCATCACGATCATCGATGAACAGGATACACAACCCTCCAGATCCCGCACGGGGACACATCGGGTATCGTTGATATCGCCCAGCACGGTGTATCGACTTGCCTACCGTCGGGGCCTTGGGTTGCTGCCGGTGTCATCTGCTACACCAGCACTGAGCCATTGACCGTGACGCGGTGCATCAATCGGCGCTGCGGCCGGTCATAATCTTTGACCGCCAAGTGCTGCGAACAGCAATTGTCCCACATGAGCAGATCGCCGACGCGCCATTGGTGACGATAGAGGAACTCGGGGCGCGTCACGAAGTCGGACAACTCCTGGATGAGCGGGAGTGCCTCCGCATCGGGCATGCCGACAATGCCGACGCATTCGCCGGCGCGCACATAGATGGCGCGGCGTCCGGTCAGCGGATGCGTGCGAATCACCGGGTGGATGACGTCGGGCAGGTCCTAGACCGCATCCGCGAGCTGGCTGCCCGGGACATACTGTTTGGCACCTGCCCGGTGCATGGCGCGTAAGCCGAGTAACTGTTGTTGCCTGGCCGCGGGGAGTGCTTCGTAGGCGGCGGCGGAGCTGACGAAGAGGGTCTCGCCCAGTGCCTCCCCGTGCTCGTTGTAGGGGACTTCGACGGCGTAGAGCAGCGAGCCGCGGGGAGGTGTAGTGGAAGGATGAGAAAGGATTGCCACCGCTATGCTAGGTGTAACAGCGCGCCAACATAAATCGTCCTGCCCTCGAACATCGCAGTTTTCAGTCCAGATTAGGTTCTTGGCCGAATGGCATGAAGTTAGGCAGAACTCATGCTCTCTTTCATGGGGTCTCGTCGATGGTGGGATGCTCCAAGCATCTCCTGTATGGATGGGCATCAAAACCCCCATGGTCCAGGAGGTGACCCCATGGTCCCGCGTCTCACCACCATTCTTGAACGGTTTACAGGCGAGTGGGCCGCGCGGCTACAACCCGAAGCGCTGCTCGCAGCCTGTGGCGAGGTCGGCTATACCGGGTGGCGCGACCGCGTGCTCACGCCAGTCACCACCGTGCAGCTCTTCCTGTGGCAGATTTGGCATGGTAACACCGCGTGCAGCCATTTGCCCCAGTTGGCGGGATTACGGGTCACGGCGGCAGCCTACGGTCAAGCGCGTGCCAAACTCCCGTGGCGCGTCTTTGAGTTCCTCTGAGAGCGCTTCGGCCGCGCCGTGCAGCGCGCCGCCGTGGACGAAGCGCGGTGGCATGGTCATCGCACCTTTCTCGTCGATGGCTCGGGATGCTCCAGGCCCGATACGCCTGCCCTCCAGGACGCGTTTGGCCAATCGACAGAGCAGCGGCCGGGGTGCGGCTTTCCCGTGGCACATCTCGTGGGGCTGTTCCATGCCGGCACTGGGGTGCTGCTGAAGCTGGGCGTTGCACCCCTCCTGACCCACGACCTTGCGCAGGTGCGGGCGGTGCATCCGACCCTCCAACCAGGGGATGTCCTCGTGGCCGATCGGGGCCTGTGTGCCTACGCCCATCTTGCCCTGCTCGTCCAAGCTGGCGTGCACGCCGGGCTCCGCGTCGGCGTGCGCCAGATCGTGGATTGCACACCGGGCCGGCCTTTTGTCCTACCGAGTGTGCGGCGGACGCCAGCCGTCCAAGGCATTCCACGGTCCCGTTGGCGCAAAGCCCTAAGCGTCCACGACCAACTGGTGGCGTGGTTGACACCGAAGACCTGTCCTTCGTGGCTCGCCCGGGAGACCTTGGCGGCCCTGCCAGATTCGTTCGGGCTCCGGGAGGTGCGGTACCACCTCAGCACGCCTGGGTTCCGCACCCGCGCGATCACCCTGGTGACCACGCGGCTCGATACAGAGGTCTACTCTGTCCCCAACCTTGCCGAGCGGTACCGCCGACGCTGGCAGGTCGAAACCTCGTTGGCGCATTTTAAGACGACGATGCCGAGGGACGGGCTGTATTGCCAAACCGTGCCAGGTGCGCTACAGGAGCTGATGGTGTTCGCCCTCGTCTACAACCTCGTGCGTCTGGTCATGTGGCAAGCGGCGACCCTCCAACACACCAAAGTGGAGCGGATTAGCTTCCTGGATGCGCGGCGGTGGCTCAGCGCGCCAAGTCCTGGCAGACCATTCGTGGCGTCGATCGTGAACCCCGCACGCCCCCATCGGGTGGAGCCGCGGGTCAAGAAGCGGCGACCCAAGCGCTTCCCGTTCATGATTAAACCCCGGCAGGAACTGCGTCAGCAGTTGGTCCAGCACACGCTCGGAGGCTAACTTCATGCCATTCGCCCAAGAGCCCGGATAATTCTGAAAGTTACAGGTCTCTCTCCCCTGCCGCCGTCAATTTGCCTTGCATAACGGCCTTATGCGACATCACTCCTTCAGCCGCAGAAAACCGTCCTGACCCTTACCAGTGAGCAGTTTCCTCCACCATCATGATATAGATGCCGGTGGCCATGTCATGAACCGCGTCTGCCATCAATGTGTGTAGGTTCTGCTGGACTCTTGCCGACCCGTCTCTGCGCCAACGTCGAGGAGGCTGCCGCACTGCCTGATGCGTAGGCACTGCGTAAAAGTCTGACGGGATTTTGTGCAGAGGCGAGACGATCGGGGCGGCGCCAAACCGCCATTGACAGGCGTGCCAAGGTGGCATGTCCCTTGCTTATACTATCATCGTCAAACACGGCGGGGGTTCCATGCAAGTGGCACGGCTGGAATCGCATCGAATGGCTTGTGGAGCGGAACCCCGCAACGAACTGGACACGTGGCCATCGCACGCACAAGGTCATTGGGCTGCCAGGCATGGGTACCTGGATCCTCGTGTTGAGGCCGATGCTGGGAGGCCCGTGAGCGCTTTTATCCACGCTGACCCACCCATGGTTCAAAGGAGTCTGCACATGTCATCGACAGCACGCGCGCTCTCCGACCGTTTCGCTCGCATGCAAGAGCGCCTACGCGACCCGGAATGGAGACGATACGGCTATCTGTTGATATTTGGCAAAGCCCTTGGCTTAGCCTGCCTGTTTGGGATGATCTTTCTGCTCTCCAGCCTGCTGGGAGACCCTGCTGGGGCGGCCGACGCTCCTCCGGTCCTGACGGGGAACGATGTGGTCAATCCTCTCAATACGGTCTGGACCTTGGTGGCCGCCTTCCTGGTGTTCGGCATGCAGGTGGGCTTCACGATGCTTGAAGCCGGCTTTTGTCGCTCACGGGAGACGGTCAATGTCCTCATGGAATGCATCGTGGATACGTGTCTGTGTGGGCTGCTATTCTTTGCCATCGGCTTTGCGTTCATGTTCAGTGAGGGCAATGGCTGGATTGGCTACCACTACTTCTTCTTGCAGGACGCTCCTGCGACCTACGGGACTACGGGGATCGCCTTTCTCGCCTTTTGGGTCTTTCAATTCGCCTTCGCCGACACCTGTTCGACCATCACGTCGGGGGCGATGATCGGTCGCACCGCGTTCGTTGGTGACTTGCTCTACAGTGTGGCGGTGTCTGGGTTCATCTATCCCATTATCGGGCACTGGGCCTGGGGTCCGGATGGCTTCCTGGCCACGATGGGCAGCGAGGGGACCTTCCTACCATCCCTGGGCATGAGTTTCCATGATTTCGCCGGATCGACGGTCGTCCACACGATCGGCGGTTTCATCGCCTTGGCAGGCGCCATTGTCCTCGGACCGCGCCTGGGCCGCCGATTTAAGCGCGACGGTGGAGGCCCCATGCTCCCGCATGATCTGACCATTGCGGCCTGTGGCGGCCTTCTCCTCTGGTTCGGCTGGTATGGGTTCAACCCCGGGAGTACGCTCTCAGCCTTGGACTTTGAAGGGATCGGCCGTGTCGCAGCCAATACGACACTCGCCGCCTGCGCCGCTGGACTGTCGGCGATGACCGTGGCGTACCTGACCATCAGTCGGGGGAAATGGGACGTGAGTTTTACGGTCAATGGTTTTCTGGCGGGCCTAGTGGCGATCACTTGTCCCTGCTACTGGGTCAGCCCCGTGGGGGCCGTCGTCCTCGGCGGGGTAGCCGGCGGGGTGGTGGTCATGGGCGTGGAACTCCTCGAATGGCTACGTATTGACGATCCGATCGGCGCGGTACCTGTGCACGGATTCTGTGGCATCTGGGGCACGCTCTCGCTGGGCTTGTTCGCATGCGGGAGGTTTGGGGCCACTGGCCCCCTCGGGCCCGACCACGCGGCGCCACTCACGGGGCTATTCTATGGTGGTGGATTCCAGGTTCTGAAAGCACAGTTTATCGGCAGTCTGATGGTCACGGTGGCCACCTTTGGAGTGGCGATGACGGTGATGGCCCTGGTGAATGCCATGGGCAAGTTACGTATCTCGGAAGAGGGCGAACTCTACGGTCTGGACCTGCACGAGCATGGCATTCCGGCCTATCCGGAATATGTCATCTCCTCGATGGGGCGCCCGGCCGGGTTAACCGTGGACAGCAGCGTCCAGCCCCTGGTCCATCCGATGAGGCAGCCCACCTTGGGCGAAGCGCGCTCGTAGGGTACCGATCCCAGGCGGCATTGACCCCGCTCGTGTGCTCCTGACGGCACGATGGAGCGCCCGGTCTGCGGCCTCGGTGGAGAAACTGAGGGGCATGAACACACCTCGGAAGCCGACGTGGTGGCAGCTCTGTGTCATCGTTCCCATGATGGTGGGCCTGCAATGGCTGCTCGTGCGCGTGCCCCTACCGCTGCGCGAGCGGATCGGGGCTGAGGTCGGCCTCCTTATCGGTAGCTATTTTGTCATCTGGCGATGGCTCTGGGCCTATATCGCGGCGGCAACCGCCCGACGCCGCCAACAGAGCCACGCGATCCCCCCAGTGAATGGGACTCCCCATCCGCCATCAAGGCTCCGCCACAAGCGGATCTCGGAAGGTGGGGACGCTCAGGTCTATGACGCGTGTTAACCCCTCTTGAAGAAATCCCGCATGCCCCCCACGGCATGCTCCCTGGGTGTTGTCACACGTGTGGATGGCACGTGTCCCTGGCCTGATTCGCCTTTGATCGAACGGTCGGGCCTCTCGTGGAAGCCACTCGATGCTTTAGTGTCCATGTGAATGCGCCCATGCGAAACGGTTCGATGACACGATCACCCCCACTGATCACATGGATTGCCCTCCTGCTGGGGCTCCTGGCGATGGCGCTGGTGGTCGCCGGCACCCTGCCCAGCGACTATCATGCCAGTCGACAGCCAGAGCTCTCCAGGAATATAGGCCCTGTCCTAAACCGTACGATGCCCCGCGACGAGGCTCTCCTCCCGGGTCTCTTATCATGGAAGGTTCATTTCTCTGCCCAACCCTCGTACCTTGAGGTGGGTGCCACACCCATCCCACTCCTGCATCACTATAGCCCACTTTCACGCGCTCCTCCTCTGTGCGCAGACGCTTCGTGTGAAATGCTCGAGCGCTAGCAGCCATGGAGAGGTGTCTCTTCGCACCGACCGCCGATCGCGCCTAGGGCGCAAGGCTGTCGTGCGCCTCACAGCATTCGTCGTGGACGTGCCACCTCTGTAAGGTTCTCGTCCGGAGCACAAGGACGATCATGGGGTCTCCACACCGCAATGCATGTATGTAAGTGGCTTCGCTCGCATGAGTGCCTCGCACGTCTGGTCTACCCCTTTTGAGCCGTGTCGATTGTCGCCTGGGGCCACGAGGCAGCGGGACGGCCGCACAGGGCAGGGCCATTCCCGACAGATATGGACACAGGAGGAGTCTGTGACAATGATGCGCATGTGGCACGTGATCGTTAGGGCATTGTTCGTCTCGATGATGGTCGTCAGCGTTGGTGAGGCACAACCGGCCCCCATCACAGGGGAGTCATCGGTGTCCACAGCAGCCCTCCCCCAGATCAATTCGGGGGATACCGCCTGGGTACTCATGTCCGCGGCCTTGGTGCTGCTCATGACCGCCCCAGGCTTGGCGCTCTTTTATGCGGGCATGGTCCGGCAAAAGAATGCCTTGGGCACCCTCATGCAGAGCTTCATCATCATGGCGTTGATTTCGGTGCAGTGGGTCCTGTGGGGGTATAGCCTCGCCTTCGGTCCAGACCATGCGGGTCTGATCGGAGGGTTGGACTGGATCGGCCTTCAAGGGGTAGGGCTCGACCCAGGTCCCTACAGCGATACCATCCCTCATCAGGCCTTTATGCTGTTTCAAATGATGTTCGCGATTATTACCCCCGCCTTGATTACTGGAACATTTGCCGAGCGTATGAAGTTCTCTACCTTCCTCGTTTTCACCCTCGTGTGGGCAACACTCGTGTATGATCCGCTGGCCCACTGGGTTTGGGCCAAGGGGGGGTGGCTCGGCAGTCTGGGCGCGCTCGACTTCGCCGGGGGTACGGTGGTCCATATTAGCTCTGGGATGTCGGCCCTGGCGGCAGCATTGGTCATCGGCAAGCGCCAAGGGTACGGTCGGGAGCCCATGCCCCCCCACAGCCTCCCGCTAACGGTCATAGGGGCCGCGCTCTTGTGGTTTGGCTGGTTCGGCTTTAACGCCGGGAGTGCTCTGGCAGCAGGGGGACTGGCGACCAGCGCATTTGTGGTGACGAATACGGCCGCAGCCGCGGCGGCGCTGGCCTGGATGGGCAGCGAGTGGGCCATTCGGGGTAAACCGACCGTGCTCGGCGCCGCTTCTGGCGCCGTGGCAGGGTTAGTCGCCATCACCCCTGCCTCGGGGTACGTGGGGCCTTTGGCCTCGATCGTCATTGGGGCCGTCGCGGGATTCCTTTGTTACATGGCCTGCAACATAAAAACAAAACTCGGCTATGATGACTCGCTGGATGTGGTCGGCGTGCACGGCGTGGGGGGGACGTGGGGGGCCATCGCCACGGGTCTGTTCGCCACCAAGGCGATTAATGCAGCTGGTGCAGATGGCCTGTTCGCTGGCAATCCCGGTCAGCTCTGGAATCAGGTCATAGGGATTCTCGCTGCAGGAGGCCTGGGATTCGTGCTCACGTTCGTCATTCTCGGCATTCTGAAAGCGACCATGGGCCTTCGGATAACGGACGAGGAAGAGGTCGAAGGGCTAGATCTTTCTCAACACTCTGAAACGGCCTACGCGATAGGAGGTTCAGCTATCAGGGACCGCTAAACGTGGTCGTGGGGCGAATCCCAGGCGCATGCCTGCCGGTTCGCCTGCACGGTGCCGAGCCTTCAGGTCATGGGGTGGCCATGGCTGTGGTGGTATGCATGCCACCGCTGAGATGTTCTTATGACCGTACGACCAGGAGTTCTGATAGGAGAATCAGGTGGTTGACGAGATGGGCATGGTAGAACCAGACCGCCTTCTTGGCGACATCGAGGGTCGGGAGGATAACTATATATTCCAAATCTTGATGCGCGACGAATTTGTCTCTGTAGTAGCGCATCGTTTTGATCTCTTGCTCGAAGGCTGCCGTGTCAAGGCCGAGGTAACGCAGCAGCTCCGCTTCGAACTTCTGCGAGTCGGTGACAATGTTTCCCCAGTAGTGCTGGCCCGACTTATCGGTGAATAGCTTGCACCACTCTAAAACGCACATATCGAGAAAATTATTGTTCACCGCCCGCCAAAAAATCGGGTGGTCATTTGCTAGGGAGGAAAGATCGCTCACCACAGGTGTCGAAGCCCCAGGATCTCGTGGCACGGTTGAGGGAGGTGCGAGATGAGGCCACGTGATGACGAGGGATCGTGGCAGTCGGCCATCGAGGTATGTTGGCACGCAGACGTGGATGCTCTACCGACTCCTGAGGACACCGCAGCGCGCTTTTATGAAGTCTGTCGGATCGGCCGGAGTGATGCGGATGCCGACGCGGGGGCGGCATTGATCCTGACCCAAGTGGCGCTGGTGTCGCTTTGCGCATGGTGGGTTTGAAGTCACCAGGATGCCGGAAAAGTTTCGCTCGCGGTTAGCGCACCCAGAAGATGATTTCATGGAGGCTTCGATAGACGGTGTCGACGACATCAAAATCGTAAACGCCGATCATGGATGAGATCGACACGATCGTCCGGCGCTACGGAGGTCTCTGCTGCGAGTGCAGTCCGATTCCGTCAGACTATGTCCCGTTTGAGGGGCTATTCGAGCAGCGGAAATATCGCATCAACTGACAACGAATCGAACTCTGCTCGCACTGCGCCCCGGATGTCCTAATCGCGCGAAATGAGACGAATGGCCGTTATCGCACATGCCAAACAAAGGGCACCGATAGCGAAACGGAAGGGAAGGTTGACGTACTCGCAACCGGTGCAATCTATCGACCCTAAAGCTGCAAGCGGAATAAGCATCACCAAAAGTACATCCGCGAGAATGCTGCGCATCGCGCGATACCATGGCGGGGACATTAGTCACCTCTGCTGCTTCGCTAAATGCGCCTCGGGGGATTAACGCTTCGTTAAGCATATTCGCCATACGTGATAGCCGTCGATTTGCAGGGGGTCGCAGATCGGGCGCTCTAATGAGGCTGGATCGGAGCGCCCTTTTTAATTCGGGCTGTAGATGGCAACTTTCATCCTGATACTGAC
>Ga0137403_10000221_pt3 | contig 55865 bp, 43 predicted proteins | sample CZOMad2_1_16fung_FD_122057 | JGI IMG/M metagenome (GOLD analysis project Ga0137403, IMG submission 122057) | Vadose zone soil fungal communities from Angelo Coast Range Reserve, California, USA - CZOMad2_1_16fungal (Hybrid Assembly) | ecosystem: Environmental > Terrestrial > Soil > Vadose zone...
CGTATGCCCCAGAACAATTCAGGGTTCTCCGAGGCGCTGGCCGTGATCAGTCGGCCATCGGCCGTGACGAGATCGACGGACAATAGGTTGTCGCATGCCAAGCCGTGCTTGCGTCCGAGGAACCCGATCCCGCCGCCAAGCGTGAGTCCGGCGATTCCCGTCGTCGAGACCACGCCGGCCGTCGTCGCAAGACCGAAGGCTTGCGTCTCCCGGTCGAACTCGCCCAACAAGACGCCCGACTCCGCCCGCGCCGTCCGGCGGGAGGGCGCGACTCGGATACCCCTCATGGCCGAAAGGTCGATCATCAGGCCGGCGTCGCAGACGGCATTGCCGGATGCGCTATGACCGCCGCCGCGTACCGACAGCAGTAGGTTGTTGGCCCGCGCGAACTGCACCGCCTGAATGACATCGGCAGCTCCCGCGCAGCGGACGATGAGGGCCGGCCGCTTGTCGATCATCCCGTTCCAGACCCGGCGCGCCCGATCGTATCCGTCCTCGCCGGGGCGCAGGATCGCTCCGCGCACGCTCGCTCTCAGATCGCGGATTGCGGCTTCGTTCGGTCCAACGCTCATGACCCTACCGGACTCAAGGCAACCTGGGCTTCGAGAACTCCTCGACGCGAATGGCATTGGAAGCGTCGAAGTCCTTGGCGGTGATTTTCATCGATATCATCGCCGCCCTCAAAATCGAAGTTTTCATCCGCGGATGAGCGGAATTCACCTACAATGCGGGGCCATGCAGAGGTTGCCGCCCCTCATCGAACTGCGCGCGTTCGAAGCCACGGCAAGGCACCTGAGCTTCAAGAAGGCCGCCGATGAACTCGGCGTGACGCCGACCGCCATCAGTCACCAGATCCGCCTGCTCGAACGTTTCTTTGGGCAATCGCTTTTTCGCAGGCGTCCGCGCCCACTGGCGCTGACGAGCGCGGGAGCCCGGCTGTTTCCGGTCATCAGGGACGGGCTGGACTCGTTTGCGTCCGGTGTAACCGCCTTACGCGAGCAGCCGGAAGAACGTCCGCTCCGCGTCACCACGACCAACGCTTTCGCCTCCCGGTGGCTCGTGCCGCGTCTGCCCGAGTGGCGCCGCGTCTCGCCCGGAATCGCGATCGAGGTCATCGGGACAGACTCGGTCCTGAGCCTGCGCGATGGAGAAGCCGATCTGGCAATCCGATACGCACACGGCGCACCATCCGGCGGGGTCGTGCGTGAACTCTTCCGTGACCGGTTCTTCCCGATATGCAGTCCCACGTTGCTGTCGGCGTGCACGCGAATTCGGAGACCCGCGGACCTCGCTCGACACACGCTCATTCACTATTTTTGGTCGCCCGGGAACAGCGCGGCGCCGACATGGCGACGCTGGTTGCAAGTCGCAGGCTCCGAGGATCCCGATCTGCTGGGAATCGGTACGATCGGGCATCTGAATTTCACGGAAGAGCTGCATGCGATCGAGGCCGTGATCGCCGGTCAAGGGATTGCCGTTCTCAGCGATGTGCTCGTGGAGCGGGAATTGGCAGCGGGTGCGCTCGTGAAGGCACTCGACATCGCCCTCGAAGGGTTGGGCTTCTATGTCGTCTACCTTCCGAACCACGCGCAACAGCCGGCCATCGAGGCATTCTCATCCTGGATAGGTTCCGTTCGATGAGCGGGCGGAAGAATGCTCCGAATCATGAGCGCCCGCGACGGCGCGGCATGATCGCGGTGCGTGATTCCGATGCCACCGATGCCGCTTGACGCGAGATGCATTTGTTCATACAATGTTCACGCCGGTGGAGGACCGCTTTCCACCGGCGTGATATTTGACATCGTGGATCAGACGAAATCGAACGCTCGCGGGAAACCGCCTGCTTGCGGCCACTGGCGCTCGCCGGCTCGGATCGCGGAGCAATCAGCGCGTCTTACGCAAAATACGATAGCCTTGAATTTCGAGTTCTCGAGTTGGACCCTCCCTGGCCCATCGACCGTCCATCCGGGTCACTTCTTCTCTGCGTTCTCTGTGACCGCCGTGGCGCACTTTCTTCCCGGGCGCGGTCCGCGGTCGGCGCCAGCGATGCGTAAGGTTGTTTCGCGGATCTGCGCAGTCGATGCCTGCGTCGGCCGATGGGGTCAGCCACCCGCTGGACGCCGGTTCCCGCTGGACATGGGGTAGATCGCTCGTTTTGCAGCGAGCGCCGGCGTGTCGCTCAGGCCGACAGGATCGCCCGCACGGCACTCGAGGCCGTGTGCATGCCGTTGCTCAGCACCAACTCGGAGCCGTCGGTGGTGGTCTCGACCCGCGTCACCGTCGCCGTCACATAGGACGCGCTGGTCACCGGCTTGCCGTCGGCATCGGCGGCGCCGAAGGTGAAGCTGTAGATGCCGTCCGGCAAGCTGTCGCCGCTGTTGTCGGTGCCGTCCCAGGTCAGGCTGTGCTCGCCGGCGGCGTTGTCGACGGCCATGGAGCGGACGATGTTGCCCGAGGCGTCGCGGATGACGACCCCGGCCTGGGTGGCGTCGGTGGCGAGCGAGTAGGTGAGGCTGGCGCTGCCGTTGCTCAGCTCGGTCGCATTGCCGGCCAGTTCGACCTTGTGGCCGATGAGGCCGACATCGGCCATCATCGAATTGGCGCCCAGCGACTTGATGATCGTGTCCAGCTTCTGGTTGCCGACGATGGCCTGCTCGACCGAGGAGAACTGGCTGAGCTGGCTGACGAACTGGGTGGAGTCGAGCGGCGACAGCGGGTCCTGGTACTTGAGCTGGGCGGTCAGCAGCGTCAGGAACGAATTGTAGTCGCCGATCGCCTTGGTCTCGGCCGTGTTGCTCGTGCCGGTCGCTCCGCCGGGAAGCACGCTGTTGAGGGTCGAGGCAATGTCCATGGGGTCCGTCCTGTCCTACACGCGGATGCTGAGAATGCCGTCGCGGATCACCTGGCCGAGCGGCTCGTCGCCCGCAGCCAGTTCGCCGCCGTCGCCGAAAGCTGTGCCGGCCGCGGCCTGGTCGAAGCCCTCGCCGCTGCCGTTCCCGTTGCCCTGCTGCTGGCGCAGCGAGAACGAGAGGCTGCCGCTGTCGACGTTGACGCCGGCCTGACCGAGGCTGCGCTCGAGCGCGGGCACCTCGCGCTGCAGGAGCTGCAGCGTCTCCGGCCGGTCGACGGTGAACTGGGCCGTCAGCTTGTCGCCCTGCCACTGCATCTTGACGTCGATCGAGCCCAATTCGGCCGGATGCAGATGCATCTGGATGGCGCGCTTGCCGTCGGCAACGGCATGGAGCAGGCGGATCGCGACTTGGTCGGCCGGTGCCGGCGCGTCGGCGCCCGGTCGCGCGGCGTCGGCGACCTTGTGATAGACCGCCGCGGTGCGGCTCGGGGAATCGATGCTGGTCAGGCTCGCGACGACCTGGTCGGCGCCGCTCTGCGCATGGGCGGGATCCTCGCGCGTGCCGGCGAGCGCCGTCGCGTCCGCGGCCGCCGCGGTGGCATCAGTCTTGACGATGCGGAACTGCCGCAGGCCCTGATCGGCGGTGGTCGCCCCGGAAGCGTCTCGTTCGGCGTGGGCGGCAGCGAGGCGGCCCGTCTGCGGTGCCCCGATCTCGGCCGGTGTCGTCTCGGCGGGAGCGCGCGCCGTGCCGATCTTGGCCGCGGTAGCGGTGGCGGTGGGCGCCGCCGTCGTGCGGCGCGTGCGCGCCGTCGGCTGCGCCGCCTGTTCGAGGCCGACTGCGGCCTCCGCGGTCGGCCTCGCTGCCTCGACGATCGGTTCTGCCTGCGCCGTTGGCGCCGGCTTTGTCGGCACCACTGCCGGCAGCGTTGCCGCAGCGGCCGCGAGGCCGTTCGCCGCAGTGCCAGCGGCCACGATGGCGGGTGTGGCTGTCACGGTCGGCGCGGCCGCCGCGATCGCCGGAGCGGCCTCGGCCGGCGCTGCTGGCGCGGGCGACGCGACCGGGACGATGGCCGGGATCACGACGGCGACTGCCGTGGGTGTCGGGGTGCCCGGCGCCGCGAGCGCGTCCGGCGCCGGCTTCGCCGGATCGGCGGCGGTGTGCGCGGCGTGCGGCGTGGCGGCCGGGTCGGAGGTCTGCGAGTCGCTCGCCGCTTGATCCTCGAGCGGGCCGGACGAATCGTCGGTTGTGCTGCAGCGCTCGCGCGGGCGCTGATCCGGGCGCGCGGTGACGGGGTCCTTGCCCGGGTCCTGGCTGCGGTCGCTCTGCGCGAAGCGGTCGAGCAGCCGGCCGAAGGCGTGGCGCTGCGCGTTCCGCTCCCCATCGTCCGCCGGGCGGTCGCGCGGCACGGGCAGGCGACTATCCAGCAACGGTAACTGGGGGCTGAGCGGCAGGGGTTGTGACAAGACGCGGTCTCCCGAAATGTCAGGCCAGCCTAGGGGAGGCCGGTTTCAGGGAGGTTGCGTTCTCGGATCCTTAGCGGCCGATTAACCATGCCGGCGGGTTCAGGGGGTTTCGGCAGGAGCGGCGGGTGCGTCCGGGCTGGCTGGGGCCGGCGCCGCCGTCTGGTCCTCGACGGCGGTAGCGGCCGTGCCGGCGGCAGCGGGTGCGCCGGCCGCGTCTTCGTGCAGCAGGATGATGCTGATCCGGCGGTTGCTCGGATCGTCCGGACGGTCGGGATAGAGCGGATCGCGATCGGCCCGCCCGACCACGCCTTCGATGCGAGCCTCGATCAGGCCCGCCTCCAGCATGGCGCGGCGCGAGGCCAGGGCGCGCTCCGACGACAGGTTCCAGTTGTCGTAGGTCTTGCCGGGGGCATAGGCCAGGGAGTCGGTGTGGCCGCGGATCGACACCTTGTTGGGCAGGCCGGCGATCGCCTGCGTCACCAGTCCCAGCAACTGGCGCGTATAGTCGTACGGCTCGGCGCTGCCGAGCGCGAACATCGGCCGCTCGTCGCGGTCGACCAGCTGGATGCGCAGGCCCTCCGGCGTCTCGTCGATGATCAGGTTGTCGAGCAGGCCCTTGAGCTGGGGGAGATCCTCGACAGATTTGCGCAGTTTCTCCGCCACCGCCTCGAATTGCTTCTGCTCGCGCTCCTTGATGGCCTTCGCGACATCCTGATCGGTTACCTTGCCGCCGCCCGCCTTGCCGTCGCTATCGGTCGCCTTGGTCTTCGACGTGTTGTCGTTGGGCGGTGCAAAGGTCAGCCGCGGATCGATCGCCGCAATCTGGGAGCTGGCCGACGTGAGCGGTCCGGGCGCGCTCACGGAGGTGCCGTCGAGCACGCCGCCGGAGCCGGCGGTGCGCTGCGAGACGGTGATGGGATTGAAATACTCGGCAATGCCGGTCTTTTGTTCCGGCGAGGTGACGTTGATGAGCCACATCAGCAGGAAGAACGCCATCATCGCCGTCACGAAGTCGGCATAGGCGATCTTCCAGGCGCCGCCATGGTGGCCGTCGTCGCCGCCGCGCTTCTTCTTCTTCCGGATGATCGGCTGGACGACATTGCGCGCCATGGGCGGCTTTGCCTCAGGCTGCCTTGGCGAGCGCCGGCACCGACTCCGCCGCCTCGGCCGTCGCCTTTTCGACGTCCTCGAACGACGGACGCACGTCGTGGGTCAGTACCTTGCGCGCGAACTCGACCGCCACCTGCGGCGCGCAGCCGTTGAGGTAGGCGAGGAGACCCTGGCGCATGCATTCGAAGTATTTGACCTCGGCCTCCGCCGCCGCCTTCACGGCCGAAGCGATCGGCGCGATGAACCCATAGGACAGCAGCACGCCGAGGAAGGTGCCGACGAGCGCGCCGCCGATCAGGTGTCCCAGCACCTCCGGCGGCTCCTTGATCGAGCCCATGGTGTGGATGACGCCGAGCACGGCGGCGACGATGCCGAGCGCCGGCGTCGCGTCGGCGACGTTCTGGATCGCGTGCGGCACATGCGCCTTCTCCTTGCGCAGGGTATCGATCTCCTCGTCCATGAGGGCATCGATCTCGAACGGGTTCTTCGAGCCGAGGGTCACCAGCCGCATGTAATCGCAGACGAAATGGACCGCCTCGTGGTTCTTGAGGAAGCGCGGAAAATGCATGAACAGCGCGCTCTCCTCCGGATGCTCGATATGGGCCTCGATCGCGAGCTCGCCCTTGGTCTTGATCAGGCGGAACAGCGAATAGAGCGCCGACAGCAGTTCCAGATAGTCCTGCTCCTTGTATTTCTTGCCGGCCATCAGGACCTTGAGACAGCCAATGCTTTCCTTGAGCACGTGGGTCTGGGTCGAGTTGGAGGCGATGAAGGCGCCGACCGCGGCGCCGATGATGATGATGAACTCGAACGGCTGGAACAGGACGATGAGTTCGCCACCGTTCGCGACATAGCCGCCGATGACGCAGGCCAGAATTGTGCCGAACCCGACGAGAACCAACATTGCTAAAATCCCGGATAACCGCCCGTCTGCGATCCTAGGGCCAGCACGTAAAGCCCGCCTTACCGATGGTTGCCGCCGCGTCGATTCGGCTCAGGCGCGGGCGCGCCGCAGCGAGAGCACGTAGCTGATGACTTCCGCCACCGCCCGGTAATGCTCGGGCGGCACGTCCTGCTCGATCTCGATGCTCTTGAAGAGGGCGCGCGCCAGCTGCTTGTTCTCGACCACCGGCACGCCGTTCTCGGCGGCCACCGCGCGGATGCGCTGGGCGACCAGGTCCTGGCCCTTGGCGACGCACTGCGGCGCCTTCATGGTGGCGCGGTCATAGCGCAGCGCGACCGCGAAGTGGGTCGGGTTGGTGATGACCACGGTGGCTGCCGGCACGGCCGCCATCATGCGTCGGCGGGCGCGCTGCCGGCGCAACATCTTGATGCGGCCCTTGATCTCCGGGTTGCCTTCGAGCTGCTTGTGCTCGTCGCGCATTTCCTCCCGGCTCATATAGAGGCGGCGCCACCAGGAGAAACGCTGCCAGCCGGCATCGAGCACCGCGATGACGAACATGGCGCCGGCGACGTAGATCAGCAGGTTGAGCAGCACGCCGCCGATCACCTTCGCCGAGGCCGTCGGTTCGGTCAGCGGCATCATGTCGAGGCCATTGAGGCTCGGCCGCACGGCGTACCAGCCGGCGATCGCGATGATCGCGATCTTAAGTGTCCCCTTTGCGAGTTCCACCACCGTCTGCAGCGAGAACATCCGCTTCAGCCCGGCCATGGGCGACACGCGCTCGAGCTTGGGCTGCAGCCGTTCGGCGGAGATGACGAGGCCGTTCTGGCCGACGGTGCCGATCACGGCCGCCAGCACGAGCACGGCGAAGACCGGCGCCGTCACCCAGCCGACGCGCGCGAGCACGTCGCTGAGCAGGCGCGCGAGATCGCGGCCATTGTCGAAGCTCACGCCGTCGGCGCTGCCGAGCAGCGGATGCAGCGACTTCGCGAAGTCGCTCGCCAGCGTGCCGCCGACGGCGACCAGCAGGATGGTCAGCAGGCCCAATACCATCGTCGCGGTGACGTCGCGCGACATCGGTATGTTGCCCTTGCGCCGCGCTTCCTCCAGGCGGCGCTGGGTCGGTTTCTCGGTCTGCTGGTCCTTGTCCTGGTGTTCGGCCATGGGCGTCAGGGCAGAGCGGCGGTAAACAGCGCTTCAAAGGCGTCGCTGAAGCCGATGAGGATGGCGGGAATCGCGATCATCAACACGATCAGCCCGCCCGCCAGCGAGGCCGGCAGGCCGACGAAGAAGACCGGCAATTGGGGCAGGGCGCGGTTGGCGAGCGCCAGTCCGACGTTGAAGGCCAGGCCGAGGACGAGAAAGGGCGTCGACAGCTGGATGGCCGTCGAGAATGCCGCCGAGAGCGTGGTCGTCAGCGTGTCCGCCATGTCCTGCAGCGCCGGCAGCTGCGCCGCCGGCAGGCCGTCATAGCTGTGGGCGAGGGCCGATAGCATCAGATGATCGAGGCCGGTGGTGAATATGATGACCAGGCCTGCCGCCATCAGGCCGGCACCGATCGTGGCACCCGACTCCGTGGAGAACAGCTCGCCTGTCAAGGCGTTGCCGAGACCGACCTGCGCGGCGATCACGGCGCCCGCCATGTGCAGGATCGACATCAGCAGGGCGGCGGCGGTGCCGATGAAGAGGCCGATGCCGGCCTCGGTGATCACCTGCAATGCCATCTGGCCGAACTGTGGCGGCGTCGGCGGCAGCGCGTGGGCGACCGCCCCGAACGTGAGCCCCGAGAGAGCCAGTCCGAACAGAAGCCGCACGCGCGCGGGGACGCGCATGTCGCCGATGCCCGGCAGCAGCATGATGGCGCTGCCGATGCGCGCGAAGACCAGCAGGAACTGATAGGTCAGGCTGTCGAACAGCGGCGCGAGATCGAGCGTCATCCGGTCACCGTTGGCCGTGCGCCGCGAACCGTCGTGGCGGCCGCATGCTAGGCGGCCTGCTGCAGATCGTAGGTGACTTCCGCCAGCGTGCGAATGCGCGCCTTCGGATGGATCTCGTCATGGCTGATGATGGGCGTCTTGGCGCTGAAGCGGGCGACGATCGCACGCACGAGCGGGCGCACCTCGGCGCCGACCAGGAGCGCCGGCGAGCGGCCGGCCTGGGCTTGCGTCTGCAAGCTGGTGCGGATGGCGCCGATGAAGCGTTGGATCTCGCCCGGGGCCATCGCCAGCTGGCGATTGTCGCCCTCGACGACGATCGATTCCGTGAGCACCCGCTGCCACTGCGGCGACAACGTGACGATGTCGAGATAGCCGTCGTCGGCAGCGAGCGACTGGCAGATCTGGCGGGCGAGGCGGATGCGCACGCGAGCGGCCAGCGCCAGCGGATCGCGCGTGAATGCCGCCGCCTCGGCGAGGGCGTCGAGGATGACCGGCAGATCGCGGATCGAGACCTGCTCGGCCAGCAGCGACTGCAGCACGCGCTGCACGATGCTCATGGACAGCAGGTTGGGTACGAGGTCGCTGACCAGCTTCTGGTGCTCGGCGCCGATCTCGTTGAGGAGCTTCTGCGTGGCCGCGTAGTCGAGCAGCTCGGCCATGTTCTCCTTCACGACCTCGGTGAGGTGGACGGTGATGACCGTCGCCGTATCGACCACGGCGTAGCCGCGAATCTCCGCCTGTTCGCGCAGGTTGGCGTCGATCCAGCGTGCCGGCAGGCCGAAGGCGGGCTCGCGCGTATCTTCGCCGGGAATATCGAGCGGCGCGCCGCTCGGATTCATGACGAGGAAGCGGGCCGGCATGAGCTCGCCGCGCGCAATCTCGATGTTGCGCAGGAAGAGCACGTAGCTGTTGGGCGACAGCGCGGGGTTCGGGCGGATCTCGCAGGTAGGCAGAACGAACCCATAACGGCGGGCGAGCTGGCGGCGCAGCTCCATGACGCGGTGGCTGAGGCTGTCGGCGCCAGCCATGACTGCCGACGACACGCCGATGCCGAGTTCCAGGCGCACGGGATCGAAGCGCATCTCGGCGGCGAGCTGCTGCGCCGGCGTTCCGGTCTTGTCCTTCTCCTGGCGTTCGCTCGCCTCGCGGGTGCGCGTTTCCTCCACGGCACGCATTTTCGGGAGCTTCCAGGCCGCCCAGCCCATGAGCGCGGCCAGGCCGAAGAAAGGCAGCAGCGGCATGCCCGGGGTCAGGCCGAGGCCGAACAGTAGAGCGGCCACGGTTGCCAGCGCCTTGGGCGAGGCGCTCAGCTGGGCGGCGAGCGCTTCGCCCGCGGGTGCGCCGACGCCCGCCTTCGAGACCAGCATGCCGGCGCCGACGGAGACGAGGATGGAGGGGATCGACGCCACCAGGCCGTCGCCGACGGTGAGGATCGTGTAGGTCTGCGCCGCATCGGTGAAGGACATGCCGTGCTGCAGGACACCGATGATGAGACCGCCGACGATGTTGATGATCACGATCAGCATGCCGGCGATAGCGTCGCCCTTCACGAACTTGGAGGCGCCGTCCATGGCACCGTAGAAGGAGCTTTCGTCCTCGAGATCCTTGCGGCGCCGGCGCGCCTCGGCCTCGTCGATGAGGCCGGCCGAAAGGTCTGCATCGATGGCCATCTGCTTGCCGGGCATGGCATCGAGGCTGAAGCGGGCGCCTACCTCGGCGATGCGGCCGGAGCCCTTGTTGACCACCACCAGGCTTACGATGGCCAGGATGATGAAGACGACGATGCCGATGACGAAGTTGCCGCCCATGACGAGCGTGCCGAACGCCTCGATGATGTCGCCGGCGGCGTGGGTGCCGGCATGGCCGTTGGTCAGGATGAGACGCGTCGACGACATGTTCAGCGTCAGTCGGATCATGGTCGCGACCAGCAGCACGGTCGGAAACGAGCTGAAGTCCAGGGCCCGCCGCGTCATGATCGCGACCAGCAGGATCAGGGTCGAGAGCGTGATGGAGATTGCCAGACCGACGTCGAGCAGGAAGCTCGGGATCGGAATCACCAGCACGCTGATGACGATGATGATGAAGATGGCGAACAGCAGGTCGCGCTGCCGGAGCAAGTCCGACAGCCAACGCAACCCTGGGCCCGCAGGCCTTACTCCAGACGCAGCCGTCGCCATGGCAGACTCGCCACCGGACGCAATTGAGCCGAATTCTGCTTGAGGTTCTAAGGGCCGGACGTTGCGCCAGGGTTACCTCCGGCGGAGCAGTGGCCTTGTTTGGTCGAAGTTTGGTCGAAGTTTGGTCGAAAATCGACAAAATTGTGGCGAATAGAAGGTAACAAGGCGACCTGCGCAGATCTCGCCGAAATGAAACCTTCCTATTCTGGAATAATCCTGTGAGCCAGCCTTCACGTCCGCGCCGGACCACTTTGATGACACAACCGATTGACCGATGACATCACGCTCACACAGCAGCGGTGCTTTAGTGCCACCACCTTCGTCAAGGTTGCATTCGCTACGCACCGGAAACCGATGGTGCATTGCAGCCGGCAGAACGGTGTTCGAACATCTTTAGGAGGAGTTATGAATAGATCTCGATTGAAGTGGGGACTGGTTATCTCGACGAGCGCTCTTGCGCTCATGCTGGCGGCCGCGCCGCTAACACCCGATTCGCATACCGGGTGGCTGAAATCGGCAGACGTATTCGCCGCCTCGGCCAGCGCCACCTCGGAGAGTCACTCCACCGCGGGCGGTGGCGCGACGAGTTCGACGTCGCACTCTGACGCGACGGCGGACGGCGCCGGTGCTTCGGCGTCGGCCGACGGCAGTGCCAGCGGTCACAGTGAGGGCACAACCGGCAATACGGCCGATTCCTCGACGACCACTCATGCCGGAGCCACCGGCAATGACACGGCGACCGACACATCGACCGCCGATGGCTCAACCTCTGCCAGCTTCGGCACCGATGGTGCCGTCGACACGCATATGGATCTGGTGACGTCCGGAGCGGGTGCCGCGGCGTCCGGTTCCGCGGCTGCGAACTCCGCGACGGCTGACGGCACCACGGCAGCTGCCAGCCTGACCGGCTCCTCGATCGGCGATGGCGAGGCCCATGGCCATGCCTTTGGCGATGGTGCGTCCTCGACAACCGCGGGCGCTACCTCTGCCGCCTCGGAGTCCTCGGCCGACGGCGACGTTGAGGTCTCGACGGCGGGTGGCGGCTCGATCAACGGGACCGCGGCCGTTGACGCCGCCGGCTCGACGGTCAGCACCGGAAGCGACGGCACGGCCTCGGCATCCTCCGCGGCGAGCGTGGATGTGTCTGCCGCATCTGTCGGCGACGGCTCGGCGTCGGCCTCCGCCCACATCGATGCCAACTCGGACGGTTCGGTCGACACGACAGACCGGACCGCTTCCACCAATGGCTTCGCCGAAGGCGACGCCACGGCCAATAACGACGGTCCGGGCACGTCGGCAAGCGCGGGCGGCACCGGCAGTGCTGCTTCCGAAGCCGGAATCGACGCTAACACGGCGAGTTCGACCTCGGCCGTGAATCCGGCGGTATCTGTCTCCACCCCCACGCCTTGACGGTGGGATAGGCTCAAACACAATGGAGGGCCGGGCCCACCTCGCAAGGTGGACCCGGTCGCTCCTATCGCGACCAACCGAGGCGGTCGAGGGCCGATGCATGTTCCTGTCACGGGGGCTCGGTCAGGGACCGCCGCAGCGTGGCGAACCTCAATAGCTGCGCCGCCTCCAACAGGCTCGCCTTAGCCCCGCTTGACCGGCGGGGCTTTTCTTGTCTCTGTCAGCGCGATCGGATTCACCCCAGAGCAACTGGCCCTGCGTCAAGAGGACGCAGAGCTTATGGGCCTCACAGACTCCAGCCCTGCTCCATCGCCAGGCGCACGGCCTGAGTCCGGCTGGTCACGCCGAGCTTGCGATAGACGGAGCGCAGGTGCAGGGCCACGGTGACCACTTCGATGCCGAGGCGGTGGCCGATTTCCTTGTTGGATAACCCCTGTACGAGCAGGCCCATGACCTCCCGCTCGCGCTGAGTGAGCGATGCCGGCGTCGGCCCGGCGCCCGCGTGCTCCTCCGCGGCGGCGGGCTGCCCCGCCACCAGGATGTCCGGAAGGTAGCGCTCGCCGGCCAGAATGAGACGGAGAGCGCTCAGCAAGGCGCTGCCGCGCATAGTCTTCGGCAGGAAGCCGGCGGCGCCCGCCTGCAGGGCATTGCGGATGATTTCGGGATTGGTCTCGCCCGAGAGAATGACGATCGGAACGCCGGCACAGGCCGCCTGAACGGACTTGAGGCCGGCGAGCCCGTTCATGCCGGGCATGCGCAGATCGAGGAGGACCAGATCGAGCGCATCGGCCTTGCGGATGACGTCGAGGGCCTGCGGGAGGGTGGCCGCATGGAGGACCAGCAGGTCCTTATCCAGCCGCTTCAGGAATTCTTCGATGGTGTCGCGAATCAGGTCGTGATCGTCGGCGAGGAGAATGCGCATGGCGGTCACCCAACGCGGTGGCTGATTTGAAGGGACATTCGGGGATATTGCAACGGCGGCGCTTTCAAAAGATTTCGTTATGTACTTATGTGAGAGTCTGTAAATGAAACACTCGTGAATGCGACCTGAATCGAGCGGCTATATACAAAATTATGTAGTACCTATACGAAACTATTACTTGGATACATGAAGTAACACTTGCCGCGTTAACCCGCATTTAAGTCATTTCGCTGATAACGTTCATACTCATTACTGGCCGATCTCGTGACCATGCCCTGCAAGAACCGCAGGCGGAACGTCGGCCGGTAGCAGACCTCGGAAAATCCAGAGGTAACGCATGGACGGATGTGATCATAGCATTTACGGGCCGCTGGCGGCGGATTCCGGCCAATCGGCGGAAGGCGACCGACCTTCGCCAGAGGCGGCGACGGCCTGCGTGCCGTCCGGCCGATCCTGCGGCGACACGGTATTTCACGAATCTCACAACTTGGACGGCGACGGGAAATCCCGGCGCACGGCCCCCTGGCCATTCCTGATTCGACGGCTGGGCTGAACACGCAAAGTCTCAAGACCACGGAGAACCCGATGCAGCAAGTACAAAATTCAAGAAAGATCGACAGCCTGATCGAGCGCGCACTGGCGGGCGGCGTCGTCGCCGCAAAGCCGGGCCGTGACGGCGGCACGCGCAGCCGCACCGCGCAGCCTTCCGGTAGGCGGCGCCTTCTGAACAATCCGTGCGAGATCTTGCAGCGGCTGGCGCAGGTCGTTCAGCTGATGCGCCTTGATCACGCCGATGCGCATTTCTATCGCGACGGCTGCGATGTCCTCGTGCAGGAGGCGATCGACGCCTCCAAATGGTCGGGCCTGCGGCCGGCGCTGGCGCAAATCATGAACCTGGTCGGGCAGGGCGACTATCATTGCGCCCTCATGGAACTGCGGGCGATCTCGCAGCCGGAATGGCACACATGCTGACGGCGCAGAAGACGTTGCGCCGCCGCCGGACGGCGGTCGCCGCGCTGATTGCGGCCCTGATGCTGTCCGGGCTCGCGCCTCCGGCGGGCGCCGCCGACGGCACCGTGCCTACAATCGCTGCCGGCAGCGAGCAGGACGTGCTCGTCGGCGTCGGCGTGGTGATCGGCCTGCCCGGGACCGGCGATAGCGCCATCGACGCCAATGCCCTCGACGCCTCGATCGTCGGCGTCCTGAAGCGCGCGGGCCTGGAGCCCTGGCACGACCAGATCAAGCCCGGCCGTGTCGCCGTGGTGATGCTGAGCGCCGAACTCCCGGACGGCGCCCGCGACGGCACCAGGATCGCGGTCAGCATCAGCGCCATCGGCGATGCCCGCAGCATTGCCGGCGGAACCTTGCTCGTCGCCCCGCTGCGCGACGCCAACGGAGCCGTTCATGCCATCGGCCAGGGGCTGATCGCCGGGAGCCACGTGCCGAGTGCTGCCGTCGTCGTCGCCGCGTCGACCGCCGGCGTGCGGACAGCCGAACTCGCGCAAGGTGCGGTCATCAAGCATCAGGCCGCCGATCGCACCTATGCGGCTCTCGCGCCGTAGCCGACAGGAGGGGCGATCGCTTAGACCGGATGCCGGTCGGAAGCCTCTTCTTGAATATGAGTGAAGTCTATCATGATGACATATTGTCTACACTTGAGTGTGACATGCCATTTTGTTCGACGTATATTGTAGGTTTGACTTCCTGTTAAGGCGTTCTGCTGCATTATTGCTCGGTGAGCATTGCCATCGTCGTCGCTGCGACGATGGTCGACCGCAGAACGCGAGGCACGCAGGTGGAAGCATGGCATGTCGCGCAGGCAGCAAGGCTTGCCACCGCGAGGTCAACTCTCCCCATCGCGCGACCGCCGCGCAAGGGTGTGCCGGACACTGAATTCTGAGGGTGTCCCGGCGTCACGACCGTCCGGTCTCCGCACGCGGTTTGTCCTGCCTCCCCGCATGGACTGCTGCGGAGACCGGACGGCGACCAGCCTCCGAGATGAGCAACCCTGCGTCCGGCAACGGTGTCGGATGAAACCGGCGTTACCGGCTGTTCGCTCCCATCACTCGGCTTCAGGGTTTGTTAAGCGATTCCGGCCTCCACTCGGCCATGCGTGCATCCCGGCGACGCGCCAGGACGAGACGAGAGGATGGCCATCGCCATGTTGGCAGGACGACGTGACACACCGGCGCGCCGAGCGGGCAGGGCGATAGGCGAAGTGTCGCAGCTTCGCCTCTTCGAGAGCATCCCCGAGGCCATTCTCGTCCATCACGCCGACGGTGTCCTGTTTGCCAATGCCGCCTGCCTGCGCATGCTGGGCGCGGGCAGCTACGATCAGATCGTCGGCCGTCCGATGCTGGATCGCCTGCACCCCGCCGATCGCCAGCGGATGGAACACAAGTTCGCGGAGATTGCCGCGTCCGCGAAGCCATGTCCGCGCGTCGAAGCCCGTTTGTTGCGATTCGACGGCTCGACCGCCGATGTCGAGGCGTCGATCACGCCGATCGAGGGACGCGCCCCCGATGAACTGCTCGTCGTGCTGCGTGACGTGACGGAACGCAAGCTGCTCGAGCAGGAGTTGCGCCAGGCGCAAAAGATGGAGGCGCTGGGACAACTGACCGGTGGTGTCGCCCACGATTTCAACAACCTGCTGGCGGTGATCACGGGCAACCTCGAGATCGCCGGCGAACATGCCGCCGGCGTCGCCGGGCTCGAGCGCGCCGTCAACCGGGCCATGACCGCGGCCGAGATCGCTGCCGATCTGACGCAACGACTGCTGGCGTTCGCGCGTCGGCAGCCGCTGCTGCCGCACGTGCTGGACGTCAACAGGCTCGTCCTGGACATGCGCGACCTGTTGCGGCGCTCCATCGGCGCCGACGTCGAGATCGAGATCGTGGCCTGCCCCGACCTGTGGCAGACCAACGTCGATCGCAGCCAGCTCGAAAACTCCATCATCAATCTCGCCGTCAACGCCCGCGATGCCATGCCCGAAGGCGGCAAACTCACGATCGAGACCGCCAATATCTACCTCGACAGCGACTATGCGCGCCGCAATCCCGGTGTCACGCCGGGGCAGTACGTGTTGCTGGAGGTCAGCGACACCGGCACCGGCATGGAGGCCGAGGTAGCCGACCGCGCCTTTGAACCGTTCTTCACGACCAAGGAGGTCGATGAGGGCAGCGGCCTTGGGCTCAGCATGATCTACGGCTTCGCCCGCCAGTCGGGCGGACATGTGAAGATCTTCAGCGCGGAGAATCACGGCACCAGCGTTTGGCTGTGCCTGCCCCGGGCGGATGCGGCGGGGCCGGGGACACTGGCGGCGACATCGGCGGCGGATCCGTCGCCGCTGCCGCGCGGCAACGAGACGATCCTGGTGGTCGAGGACAATGCGGCGGTGCGCGAGGTCGTCGTCACGCAGTTGGAAGGCCTGGGCTATCGGGTGGTTCCCGCCGAGGACGGCCCGGCCGCTCTCCGCGTGCTGGCTGCCACCGCCGACATCGGCCTCCTGTTCACCGATCTGGTCATGCCGAGCGGGTTGAGCGGCCGCCAACTCGCCGAAGAGGTCGTGCGCGCACGGCCGGGAATCCGCGTTCTCTTCACGTCGGGCTATCCGAGCTGGGCCGGCAAGCTGGTGGCGGAGTTCGGGCCGGCCGGGCCGCTGCTGCAGAAGCCCTACAAGAAGAAACAGCTGGCCGAGAAGGTGCGGGAGATCTTGGACACCCCGGCCGGCGACCGTCCGACCGGGTTTACAGAACCCGTTGACGCCGACCGCCGCTGATCGCCGTCACGAGCCGATATTCGTGATCACCACACGGCGGTTGACGCCATTGTTCGGCTCGGCCGGATCCGCAAGGTCGGACTCTCCGACTCCGCTCGCCTCCAGGCGCGCCGGGTCGATGTGGAACTGGCTGATCAGATAGTCCTTCACGGATGCCGCGCGCGCCTGCGAGAGCGTGAGGTTGGCGGCCGCGGAACCGACGGCGTCGGTATGGCCGACGAGGCTGAACTGGTAGGCCGACAGGTCGCTCGACTGCAAGGCGGCGCCCAGCTCGTTGAGGACCTTCCGCGCGCTGTCCGTAAGCGCGGCGGAGCCGAACTCGAACTGGATCCGCATGTCCTTCTGCGGCGCCGCGGTCGTCTCCTGGGTCCCTTGCGTTCCCTGGTTCGAGAGGGTGAGACCGCGCGTCTTCGGCGCCAGCGCGTCGATGAAGTCCTGTTTCGTCTGGCCCTGCAGCTCGTCCGCGTAGGCCGGCAACGCGACGGTCATAGCCACCGATGCGCCCAGAAACAGCGCCGTCCCCGCAATCAACAAGCACTTGCGTGTCATAGTTCGTCATCCCTCGAATGCGCCGGAGTCGCTCCGCGACGGTTGCCCGGAATCTACATCCTCGGCGGGCTCGATAGCAAGTTAACGGGTGCCCGGAATTTGTGCGGGCGGTCACAATTCGGTCGGATTCAGCCGCCGCGGCGCCGATCAGGCGGGCGTCCGCGGCTGACGCGAGCGGAAGGCATCGCTGACCCGGCCAATGGCATCGCTCAACTGCGGCGCCACGACATTGATGTCGAAGTTGGCGCCCACCCATTGCGGCGCCTTCTGAGCGAAGGTGCGGCGAAAGTCCGGTTGTCGGAGGAGAAAGGTGACGGCATTGGTAAATGAGGCGTCGTTGTTCGGTTTGGTAAGCATGCCGGTCTGGCCGTTGGCCACGACGTCCAGCATGGCGGAACTGCGCGCGGCAACCACGGCGAGCCCGGCTGCCTGGGCCTCGATCACGATGGGCGAGAATTCCTCGTCGGCCGATGGCCACAGGAACAGGTCCCCGCAGACGAGGATTGCGGTCAAGTCCTCCGGCGTTGCGATCGCGATGTGACGATCCAACCGGCGAGGCGATCCGCCAAACAGGCCATTGACGTCGGCACGGCGGGTTCCGGCGCCGGCCACGATCAACTGCCAGTCGAGATTCGAAGCGAGCACCGCCGCGCGCGCGACGATCCGCAACGAATCCAGATGCGCGTCGGTCGACATCGGGCCGGCGGCGATCAGCCAGGGGACGTCCAACCTGATTCGATGCTGCAGCGACAGCGCGGCGCGGAGCGTCGCGCGGCGGCGCACCATCGAGGCGACCCGGCCGAGGTCGATGAATGGCGGCAGCAGGACGAGACGGTCGTCATGCTCCGGGAGCATCTGGCGAAACGATTCCGCCTGGGCGGTCGAAAACACGATCGTCGCGTCCGCCTGCGCAATCGTACGGCGGAGCTGGTCGGCGCCATCATTGAGGGATGCCGCGCCGGCCGTCGGTATGGATGGCTGCACCAGGACGTACGGAATTCCCAACGCCGCACTCGCTGCCGGTCCGATCGGGTCGGCGGCCTGACAGGACACGAGCGAAGAAATCCAGATGTCCGGCGGCGGGCGCTGTGCCGAGCGGAAGTAGCCGGTGAGCCAGGCCACTTCGGCGCTGTCGACCGGGTTCGGCCCGCCCGCCGCCGACATCGGTCCTTCTTCGGGGGGGCGAACGGGAATGCGCGAAACATCGTGGCCGCAAGCGACCAGGGCAGGCTCGATGAGATGGATGGGGCTATTGCCATCGAAGGGTGATGGATCGGTCCTCGCTCCGGAGGGCTCGTAGAACGCAACGCGCATCGTGTGCTCCTGCTGACGCGATTCCCGGAGGCCCGCAACCATAGGCTCCGATCCTGGCCGGCGGTCAGCCAAATTGGGCGAGGCCGTCAGCAGTTTCAAGGGATTGGCGTCACACAAATAGAGGTCGGGCGCCGCCGGCGCGACGGATTTTCGCGGCGCAATCGCTTGGACCTCAAGCTGCCAACTTTCTGCAATGCAATTGTGTTATCGGTAAATGCATGTAGTATATGGCGAATCTTTCCCATCCGAACGGACCACCCTCATTGGTGCGGAGATCGAATGGCTGCTCCTGACGTGATTCAGTTGGAAGCCCTGCTCGCACCGATCCCCGGTGACAAGCCCGTGGGCGTCGACCTTCGCGCAGACGCCAATCCGGCGTCGGACTATTTCAAGCTGAAGGACTCCCGGTTCGCGGCCCGCGCCAAAGAGCGCGAGATCGACGCCGACCCCAGCCTCGCGGCCGGTGAACTGCAGGAATGGCGCACGATCCTGGATCTGGCTCCAAAGCTGCTGGCGACGCAGTCCAAGGATCTCGAGATTGCAGCCTGGCTGGTCGAAGCCCTCCTGCGTCGCCATGGCTTCCCCGGCTTGCGCGACGGCTTCCGGTTGTTGCGCGGACTGGCGGACAAGTACTGGGACGGGCTCTATCCGGTACCCGATGAAGATGGTATCGCCGGCAAGGTGGCGCCGCTGACGGCGCTCAATGGCGAGGGCGCGGACGGCACGGTCATCCAGCCGATCCGCAAGATCCCGCTCACCGATGGCAAAGATCCCGGTCCGTTCGCCGCCTGGCACTACGATCAGGCGCAGAAGTTGGCCACGATCACCGACGAAAAGGCCAAGGCGTGGCATGGCAAGGCCGGCACGGCGACCATGGACCAGATCGAGGTCAGCCGTCGCGCCACCAAGCCGAAGTTCTTCCTCGATCTGGTCGACACTTTGCAGGCCTGCCAGGACGAGTTTGCCGGCCTGACGGCGGCGCTCGACAAGGTATGCGGGCAGGACTCGCCGCCGACCTCGACCATCCGCAACACGCTCGAGTCGGTCATGACGATAGCGAAAACGCTCGGTCATGACGCGCTGGCGGCGGCGAAGGCCGCCGCGGATGCGGCGGCGGCAGGCGACGGCGCCGCGGCCGCCGATGGCGATGGGGCGGCGCCCGGCAAGGCTCAGGGCTCGGCGCCCGGCCTGATGCTTGGCCCGATCCGCAACCGCGAAGACGCTTTCGGCGCCCTTCTTCAAGTGGGCGAGTTTTTCCGCCGGACCGAGCCGCACTCGATCGTACCGTATGCGATCGAAGAAATGGTGCGCCGCGGCCGAATGCTGCTGCCGGATCTGCTGAGCGAACTGATCAAGGATGCCGCCCAGCGCAAGACCTTCTTCATCGTGGCTGGAATGAAGCCGCCCGAGGAACAGAAGTGACGGGCATCACAGAATCGCCAGGCAGAGCAGACTAGGATCGCCGCCGCTGAATGGGAGGGAACAATTGAGGCGGCCGCCGCAAACAGGCCTTGCAGCGGCCGCTCTGTAGCAGGCCGGTTGCTGGCGAACTTCGCGGGGGCTTACCGATTGACCGTGAATTTCGGCCAGGATTGGTTCATACTTTTGGCTTTAGCGAGATGGGGGATCGGCGCCACCCCGGCCACCGGCGCTTTGCCGCTACTGGGAGAAACACATGGCAAGTATCCATGACAAGCTGGAACGGGTCCGCAAGCCGCGGGTCCACATTACCTATCAGGTTGAAACGGAGGGCGCGGAAGTCGAGCGCGAGCTGCCGTTTGTCGTCGGCGTCTTGGGCGACTTCTCGGGTGATCCGACCGAGCCGCTGAAGCCGCTCAAGGATCGCAAATTCATCCAGGTCGATCGCGATAACTTCAATGACGTCATGGCGCGGCTGACGCCCGGCGTGAATCTCAAGGTCGATAACACGCTGCAGGGCGACGGCAGTCAGATGGCTGTCGGCCTGAAGTTTCGTTCCATGGACGACTTCGCGCCGGCCGCCGTCGTCGATCAGGTTCCGGCGCTCAAGAAACTGCTGGAGACGCGCAACCAACTGCGCGACCTCATGACAAAGGTCGACCGCTCGGAGGACCTGGAGAAAGTGCTCGAGCGCGTGCTGCAGAGCACGGACGATTTGAAGCAGATGGGCAGCGCCCTCGGCGTCGATGCGCCGGCGGGCGACAGCGGCAAGAAGGAGGGTTGATCGATGGCTACAGCCGAAAAAACCGCACAGGTCGCCCAGACCAAAGAGGCCGAGTTCAGCCTCCTCGATCAAGCGATCGCCTCTACCAAGCAGACGGAGCCGGATCGCGCGAAGGAACTCTTGAAGACTCTGACGGAGGAGGCTCTCAAGGGCACGGTCACTTACAGCAAGAATCTGACCGTCACCTTCAATAAGGCCATCGCGATGATCGACGACAAGTTGTCGAAGCAGGTCAACGCGATCATGCACGATCCCAAGTTCCTGAAGCTCGAGGGATCATGGCGCGGCCTGCATCATCTGATCATGAACTCGGAGACCAGCGCGAACCTGAAGATCCGTATTATCAACATCTCGAAGCGCGAGCTCTACAAGGATCTCTCCAAGGCGGTCGAATTCGACCAAAGCCAGACCTTCAAGAAGATCTACGAGAACGAGTTCGGCACGCCGGGCGGCGAGCCCTACGGCGCGATGATCGGCGACTACGAATTCACCAATCATCCCGAAGACATCGAGCTGCTCGGGCAGATGTCCAACGTGGCGGCAGCGGCGTTCGCTCCGTTCATCTCGGCCGCCAGCCCGAAGCTGTTCGGTTTCGAGGAATATACGGAGCTGTCCAAGCCGCGCGATCTTGAGAAGATCTTCGATTCGCTGGAGTACGCGAAGTGGCGGGGATATCGCGACAGCGAGGATTCGCGATTCGTGACCTTGACCATGCCGCGCGCCCTGGCGCGTCTGCCCTACGGCGAGAAGACCCGGCCGATCGAGGAGTTCGGATACGAAGAGGCGCCTGTCGGCGCGCGTGGCGAAGCCAAGGCGCAGGATCACGATGAGTACTGCTGGATGAATTCCGCCTACGTAATGGGCGCGCGAATGACCGATGCCTTTGCGCGTACCGGCTTCTGCACGACGATCCGCGGCGCCGAAGGCGGCGGCAAGGTCGAGGGGCTGCCGTTCCACACCTTCATCAGCGATGACGGCGATATGGATCATCAGTGCCCGACCGAGATCGCCATCACCGATCGCCGCGAGGCCGAGTTGAGCAAGCTCGGGTTCCTGCCGCTGTGCCACTACAAGAACACCGACTACGCCGTGTTCTTCGGGGCGCAGTCGACGCAGAAGCCCAAGAAGTACGACCGGCCTGAGGCGACCGCCAACGCCGCGATTTCGGCCCGGCTGCCCTATCTCATGGCGACCTCGCGTTTCGCGCACTATCTCAAGATCCTGGCGCGCGACAAGATCGGGTCGTTCATGGAGGCGTCGGATTGCGAAGTCTGGCTCAACCGTTGGATCCGGAACTACGTCAATGCCAGCGAGAAGCCGGACGCCGTGATGAAGGCGAAGTTCCCGCTCCGCGATGCCAAGATCACGGTGAAGGAAATCCCGGGCAAGCCGGGATCCTACAATGCGATCGCTTATCTGCGGCCGTGGCTGCAGATGGAGGAGTTGACGACCTCGATGCGGATGGTCGCGCGCATCCCGCAAATGGCGCAGTAGGTCGCCGACCGCGCAATGACGATCTCGGAGGAGGAGCGCACCGATGACCTGGGCGAAGGCGAGACTGCCGTAGCCCAGGCGGCGCCCTCCGCCGTCCGAGACGTCAGCGCGCGGGCATTGCGGGATGTCATCGTCGATCTGGCGTTCAGGCCCGCGGGATCGACGCGCATTCTGCTTGACGATTTCCAGTCGGAGCCCTCCTCGGCCGTTGCGCTGAAGCTGTGGTTCGGCGACCACCCGGTTATCCGGGCACCGTTCCGCCGCGACCGGCTTCTGCGCGCTCTCGATCGCGACATCGCTTGGCTCGATGCCTTGCTGACGGAGCAGGTGAATGAGATTCTGCACCATCCCCGCTTTCAGAAAATGGAAGCGTCCTGGCGGGGCGTTCAGTATCTCGTGTTCCAATCCGAAGGCGGCGAGAACATCAAGATCCGCGTCCTCAATCTGTCGTGGCCGGAGATATGCAAGGATCTCGAGCGCGCCATCGAGTTCGATCAGAGCCAGCTCTTCAGCAAGATCTACAGCGAGGAATTCGGGATGCCTGGCGGAGAGCCGTTTGGCGTCCTGATCGGTGACTACGAGGTACGCCATCGGCGCACGCGCGAGCATACGAGCGACGATCTCGCGGCGCTGCAGAGTCTATCCGGCGTCGCCGCCGCCGCTTTCAGTCCTTTCATCGTCGGCTGTTCGTCCAACTTTCTTGGCCTTGACACGTTTGCGGAGCTCGGCGTGCCGATCGACCTCAGGGCCATCTTGCGGCAGCCCGAATACACGCGATGGCGTTCCTTTCAGGACACCGACGATGCGCGCTTCATCGGCGTCACGCTGCCGCACGTGCTGATGCGGCTGCCCTATCGCGACGACGGGTCGCGTATCGACGGCTTCCGCTTCCGGGAAGAGGTGGAGAATCCGCGCCGCCAGGGCTATCTGTGGGGGAACGCGGTCTACGCCTTCGCGGCCCTGCTGATCCGGGCCTATTCCCAATCCGCCTGGTTCGCCGAGATCCGCGGTACGCCGCAGGACTTCGTCGGCGGTGGCATCGTCGACAGCCTGCCGGTCGAATGGTTCGCGACCGACAAGCGGGGCATCGCCATCCGCTATTCGACGGAGGTGTCGATCTCCGAGTTTCAGGAACGCGATCTCTCCGAGATCGGGCTCATGCCGCTCTGCAAGGTCAAGAACACGGAATACTCGGCCTTCTACAGCAACCAATCGGCCCAGGTGCCCAAGACCTACACGACGCTGGTCGCGAGCGTGAACGCGCGATTGTCCGCCATGGTTCAATACGTCATGTGCGTGTCGCGCTTCGCACACTTCATCAAGGTCATCGGTCGCGACCGAATCGGCTCCTTCGCCACGCCCGAAGAGTGCGAGCGGTTCCTGCAGAAGTGGCTGCGCGAGTACTGCATGGCGAACGAATCGCCGTCGCCCGAGCTGCGGGCGAGATACCCGCTGCGGGACGGCCGGGTCAAGGTGCAGGAGCTGCCGGGAAAGCCCGGCGTCTTCGCCTGCACGGTACATCTGCAACCGCACTTCCAGTTCGATGACGTCGTTTCAGCTTTCAAGCTCGTGACTGAGCTGGCGCCGAGCGCGCGCGGCTGACGCAACAGAGGGAAAACATCATGGCCAACGCGAAAGAACTCCTGGAGGAAGGCAAGCTGAACGAGGCGATCCAGGCGATGAATGACGAAGTCAAGCGCAACCCGACGGACATCCAGCGGCGCGGACTCCTGGCGGAGATGCTGTGTGCAACTGGACGTCTGGAACGGGCCGACGCGCAACTCGAGGTCATCCTTCAGCAGGATTCGAAGGCGGCGCTCGGAGTCGCCCTCCTGCGTCAGATGATCCGCGCCGAGACGGCGCGGCGCGACTTCCATTCCGCCGGCCGGTTGCCGGAATTCGTCGATGTGCCGCCGCCCTACGTTCAAAAATACATCGAGGCCTCGATCCACGCGCGCGAGAAGCGCCCGGGAGAGGCCAAGCAGTTGCTCGATCAGGCCGAAGTCGAGCGGCCTCGGGTCAAGGGCAGCTGCAACGGACGGCCGTTCGACGACCTGCGCGACCTCGACGACCTGACCGCAGCCGTCTTCGAGGTGCTGACAAGCACTGGAAAATACTACTGGATCCCCGTGGAACGCGTTCGCTCGATCGAGTTCCGCAAACCGGAGCGGCTGCGCGACCTGATCTGGCGGCGCGCGGCGATGTCGGTCGAGAGCGGGCCGGACGGAGAAGTATTCCTGCCCGCGACCTATTTCACAAACGATGCCGAGGCCGGCGACAAGGCCTTTCTCGGCCGCGTTACCGAATGGCGCGGTGGCGACGTCGAACCGATGCGCGGCGTCGGCCAAGTGAGCTTCCTGGTCGGCGACGAGAGCGTGCCCATCATGCAGATGCAGAGCGTGACGTTCGAAGAGAAAGCCTGACTGTGGCTCGTTCGCCGGGTCGCGACCGTGTCGGCCGCTTGGTGATTTCGCCCGCCGAGCGCTCGCCAGGGTGGAAATAGCAGCTGATGGCCCGGGTCAGTCTCGACCAACCGCTCCTGCCGTCCGTGCTCGATCGTCTGCTGGACGCCGATCCCGCGGCGAAGCGCGACGCCCCGAAGTCGCGCGGCCAGCACCTGGCCGACATGAGGCGTGCCGTGCGCCGCGACCTGGAGGCGCTGCTGAACACGCGGCAGCGCTGCGTTTCGTGGCCGGGCGACCTGCGGGAATTGGACCGCTCGCTGATCAGCTACGGCATCAAGGATTTTGCATCGCTCAATCTCGGCACCGACGCCGAGCGGGAAGCATTCTGTCACGACGTCGAGGAGGTCATTCGTCGCAACGAGCCACGCTTCGTGTCCGTCTCGGTGACGCTGCTGAAGAATCAAGATGCGATCGACCGCACGATGCGATTCAGAATCGAGGCATTGATGTACGCTGATCCGGCCCCGGAGGCGATCGTGTTCGACTCGTTCGTCGATCCCGCGGCCCGGGAAATCAAGATTGCGGACACCGGCAATGGTTGACGACCTTCTCCCCTACTACAATCGAGAGTTGAGTTATATCCGCCGCCTGGCCGGGGAGTTCGCGGATGCGCATCCGAAGATCGCGGGTCGGCTGCGGCTCAGCCAGGACGCGATCGAGGATCCGCATGTCGCCCGCTTGATCGAGGCGTTCGCCTTCCTGACGGCACGGATTCGCCGCAAGCTCGACGATGAATTTCCGGAACTGACGGACGCGCTGTTCAATGTCCTCTACCCGCACTATCTCTCGCCCGTGCCGTCGATGGCGATTGCCCAGTTGACCTGCCCGAACGACTTGGCGAGTTCGCATGTCGTGCCGGTGGGGGTAGAGATCGAGACCGAACCGCTGGCCGGCGAGAGCTGCCGCTTCCGGACCTGCTATCCCACGACGCTGTGGCCGATCACGGTCGAATCGGCGACGCTCCGAGGGCGTCCGATCATCGCCCCCGCGAATCCCTTCGCCTCGAGCGCGGTCGCGGCGCTGCGGTTGACGCTGCGGTGTCTTGCGCCGGACATGACCTTCACGAAGCTGGCGCCGGATCGGCTGCGCTTCTTCCTGCGCGGCCAGCCGCAGCAGATCCTGCCGCTCTATGAGCTCATCCACAACAACACGGTATCCGTCGCGCTCGCCGATTCGGCGACCGACCCGGCGCCCGTCATTCTGCGTCCGCAATGCATCCAGCCCGTTGGGTTCGAGCGCTCGGATGGCATGCTGGCCTATCCGGCACGGTCGTTCGTGGGATACCAGCTGCTGACCGAGTATTTCACCTTTCCCGAGAAATTCCTGTTTTTCGATCTTACGCAACTCTCCGCCAAGGTGCTGTCCGACGCGAAGAACAAGCTCGATGTCTTCATCTACCTGAACCGGACCTCGATGGACCTCGAGCGGGGTCTCACGGCCGAGGCTTTCGCGCTCGGCTGCACGCCGATCGTCAATCTGTTCCGCCAGCATGCCGAGCCGATTCAGTTGTCGCGCTCGATCTCGGAGTATCGTGTCGTCCCCGATGCCCGGCGACCCGGAGTGACCGAGATCTACTCTGTCGACGCCGTGGCGGCGACGGCGCCGGATGGCACGGAAACGCCGTTCATGCCGTTCTACTCCGTGAAACATGCCGCCGCGGCGCGCAGCCAGCGGACATTCTGGCATCCGACGCGCCGCGTCGTCGGCGATCGCGACCCCGGGACCGAGGTGTTCCTGTCGCTGGTCGATCTCGATTTCAATCCGTCGGTTCCAGCCGACACGGTATTGTCGGTCGAGACCACCTGTCTCAATCGCGATCTGCCGGCGCGGCTGCCCTATGGCGGCGGACACCCGCACCTGCAGCTGGTCGATCCGGCTCAGGGCGTCGCCAGCCTGCACTGCGTCACCGCGCCCACGCCCACCATCCGCCCGCCGATGCGCAACCGGGCGTTGTGGCGGCTGGTCTCGCATCTCAGCCTCAACCATCTGTCGATCTCCCATGACGACAGCGGCGCCGAAGCGCTGCGCGAGATTCTCAAGCTCTATGATTTCCGCGATTCGTCGGAGACGCGCGCCGCCATCGACGCCATTCTCGATATCAAGAGCCGCCGCGGCACGGCGCGCGCACCCAGCAGCGACATGGGCGCCTTCTGCCGCGGCCTCGATATCGAAATAACCCTGGACGAACAGCGATTCGTGAGCAGCGGCCTCTATCTGTTGGCGGCCGTGCTCGAGCGCTTTCTGGCTCTTTACGGCTCGATCAACTCCTTTACGCGCCTCACCGTGAAGCTCCACGGGCGGCCGGGGATTGTCCGCAGATGGTCTCCACGCGCAGGCGATCAAGAACTCCTGTAACCGACCGCCTCCTCGAGGAGCCGCACGCCTTCGAGTTCTTCCAGGCGGTGCAGGTCCTCGAACGGGCGGCGCGGCGCGCATCCGACGCGCCCGGCGGTGGCCGCGTCGGCGAGGACGTCAGTCCGCGCGAGGAGGCTGTGCGGTTCACGGCCTACCAGGCGCTGCTCTTTCCGCCCGCCGAGGTGCTCGAATCCAAACCCCAGGCCCTGGCCGATGTCGACACCCCCCGACGGCCCCCGGAACTGGCGGTCGGCTTCCTGGGCCTGACCGGACCGTCCGGCGTCCTGCCGCAGCACTACACCGAGCTTCTGATCCGCAATCTGCGCGACAAGAACATTGCGGTTCGCGACTTCTTCGACCTCTTCAACCACCGGTTGATCTCGCTGTTCCACCGGGCGTGGGAAAAGTATCGGCTGCCGGCGGCCTACGAGCGCCAGGCGCCGGACGAGGATCCGGTGACCGCGTGCCTGATGGCGATCGTCGGGCTGGATACGCCGCACCTGCGCAACCGACTGGCGGTCGACGACGACGCGATCGTCCATTTCGCCGGGCATTATGCGCATTGGCCGCGATCGGTGGCGGCGTTGGAAGCGATCCTGTCTGATTTCTTCGAGCGGCGCGTCCGAATCCAGCAGTTTCACGGGCGATGGACGTGGCTGTCGCCCGACGAATTCACGGCCCTGCCGACCCGCGCGATGCCCGAGGGATTGTTCGCGCAGCTCGGCACGAATGCCGTCGTCGGCGAGCGTGTCTGGGACGTCCAGGGCAGCTTCCGCATCCTCATCGGGCCGGTCCGCTACCAGCAGTTCATCGGCTTCATGCCGGGCAGCAAGGACCTGGCACAACTCGTCGATCTCACGCGGTTGTTCGCCGGTCCGACCTTCAGCTTCGATATGCAGCTGACGCTGGCGAAGGAGGACGTGCCGTACCTGGCGTTGGCGAGCGAGGGCGAGTACGTGCCGCGCCTGGGATGGAACACTTGGCTCAAGCGTGAGGAATTCCGCAAGGATGCTTCCGACGCCGTGTTTCTGCTGGACCACTTGTGACGGTCCGCGCGAGCGGCGCAGCGCAGTCGACGACATGATGCGATGGTGAGAGATATGGACGCGTGGGCATCCGGCTACGTCACCGACCTCGAATACGCCAACGGTTTCTATCGGGAGCAGTCGCCCAACCACCTGCGGCTCATCTGTCTGCTCTGCGGCGTTGAAACCGCGGCGATCGATGCGAGTTTCACCTATTGTGAGCTGGGATGCGGCACGGGGATAACCTCCCTCATCCTCGCGGCCGCCAACCCGGAGGCCCGGTTCGTCGCCGTCGACTTCAACCCGTCCCATATCCTGAATGCCCGGGAGCTGGCGCGGGCGAGCGGTCTCACCAACGTCGAATTCCACGAATGCGCCTTCGAGGACCTCGTCGATGGCCGGGGCCCGACGATGCCGGCCTTCGATTTCATCACGCTGCACGGCGTCTATAGTTGGGTTGCCCCCAGCGTGCGGGCGTCGGTCGTACAGTTCATCGCAAAGACTCTGAAGCCGGGCGGCATCGCCTATGTCAGCTACAACGCCATGCCGGGCTGGGCCGCGTGCCTGCCCGTACAGCGTCTGCTGTACGACGTTGCCGAGCAAGGCTGGGAGCGGAGCGATTCCAGGATGCACCGCGCGGTCGGCCTGCTGTCAAAGCTCAAGGAGGCGGACGCGGCGGCGCTGAAGAACAACAGTTTCGTGAAGGAAATCCTCAAATATGCGACGATCGATCGCCACCCGTACCTGGTCCATGAATATCTGAACGGGAACTGGTCGCCGCAATATCACATCGACGTGGCGCGCGATCTTGCCGCCGCCAAGCTCACCTACGTGGGGTCGGCCGATCCGATCAACAACTATCTCGAGTTCATGCTGTCGCCGGCCCAGCACGAGATCGTGGGGCGGGTCGAGAGCTCGCTGCTGCGGGAAACGCTGCTGGACATCTGCATCAATCGCCGCTTCCGCCAGGATGTCTTCATCCGCGGACGCCGGCGAATGAGCCCTGCAAAGCAGGCGGCTCTCTTGAAGCAGGTCACGATGATGCTCATGGTGCCGCGGTCGGCGGTACGGTTCAAGCTGACGGTCCCCGCCGGCGAGGCCGACCTTTCCCCGGCGACGTTCGGCCCGCTCGCCGACGCGCTGGCGGAGCGGCCCCGCAAGATCGGCGAACTGCTCGACCTCGTGGCGAGCAAGACGGACCGCGGGATGCCGGCCGCCGAGATTATCGCCACCTTGATGAGTTCGAAACAGGCGCTGCCGCTCAAGGACGGGGTGCGGGCCGGGGATCAGGCCGTCGCCGATCGCCTCAACAAGGTTCTGCTCGAACAGGTCGATGCGTTCGATCCCAACAGCCAGATCGGACTGGCGGTCGCCGAGCTTGGGTCGGGAATTCAGTGCAATTTCGTGGAAGCGCTCGTATTGCGCGCGGGCATGCATGGCGCCGACAAGCTGGTCGAGCGGGCGGCCGCGGAGGCCCTGCGCTTGATCGAGTCCCGCGGCGACCACGTGCTCCGTGACGGCAAAGCGGTCGAGGCCGAGGAAGACGCGCTGGAAATCGTGCGCAATAAAGTGCGCCAGGTCACAGGCGACAAGTTTCCCGTATGGCAGAAGCTGCTGCCGCAGTTGCAACGGCTCGCCTGACCGGCCGGCCGTCGCTGCCGGACGGGCGGATTGGTGCGAGACGAATTGCAAGCAAGGCTGTAGTGTCGTTAGAATTGAATAAATCGGGGAGGTTGGAGTCGGTCGCCCGCAGCGGGCTCGGCTCCGGGTTGCGTCGTTAGTTGGTTTCACGCGAATGTCGCTGAGCGCCCGTAGAGTGCCTCCAGGCGGAGGTTGCCGGACGGGCTCCACAAGGCGCGGCGCAGACGAGGAAGGATCGGTGGGAGAATGGTCGCGGTCGATCTCAAGTCCTTGGTTGGACGACTGAATGATTTGTGTCGGCGATCGCTGGAGGCGGCGGCCGGGCTGACGCTGTCGCGCAGCAACTTCAATGTCGAGATCGAACACTGGCTGCTCAAGCTTCTGGAGGCTTCTGACAGCGATCTCATTGCGATCTTGCGTCAATACGAGGTCGAGCCCGCACGGCTCGCCGCCGACCTGACGCGCGTGCTGGACCGGCTCAAGACCGGAAATACGCGCGCCCCCGCCTTGTCGCCGCATATCGTCCAGCTGGCGCGGGAAGCCTGGATGCTGGCCTCGCTCGACTACGGGGCGTCGCGGGTCCGCTCCGGCCACCTGCTGTGTGCGCTGCTGTCAGAAGAGTCCCTGGCCCCTCTGGCGCGCGAGGCGTCCGCGCAGCTGGCGCGCATCCAGCCGGAGCAATTGCGGCGGGACCTTCCCAAACTGACCGCGAGCACCGGGGAAGCCGCCGCCGCCGAGGCGCTCGGTGCGGGTGCGCCGGCCGGCGAGGGTGGTGGCGTTGCGCCCCGGCCGGGCAGCGCGTCGCTCGATCAGTTCACCATCGATCTCACCCAGCGGGCCCGCGAGGGCAAGATCGATCCGGTTCTCGGGCGCGACGCCGAGATCCGCCAAGTCATTGATATTCTGACCAGACGGCGACAGAACAATCCGATCATGACCGGCGAGGCCGGGGTCGGGAAGACGGCCGTGGTCGAGGGTTTCGCCCTGCGCATCGCCGCCGGCGACGTGCCGCCGGTGCTGAAGAACGTCGCCATACGCACGCTCGATCTCGGCCTGCTGCAGGCTGGGGCCGGCATGAAGGGCGAGTTCGAAAATCGGCTGAAGTCGGTGATCGAGGAGGTGAAATCCTCGCCGCAGCCGATCATCATGTTCATCGACGAAGCGCACACCATGATCGGCGCCGGTGGCCAGGCCGGCCAGGGCGACGCCGCCAACCTGCTGAAGCCCGCCCTGGCTCGCGGCGAATTGCGGACGATCGCCGCCACCACCTGGGCTGAATACAAGAAGTATTTCGAGCGCGATGCGGCGCTGGCCCGCCGCTTTCAGGTCGTCAAGGTCGATGAGCCGACCGAGCCCGTCGCCATCAACATGATGCGCGGGCTGGTCGCCACCCTCGAGAAGCACCACAAGATCCGCATCCTCGACGAGGCGGTCTCGGAGTCCGTGCGGCTGTCGCACCGCTACATCGCCGGACGGCAGCTGCCGGACAAATCGGTGAGCCTGCTGGACACCGCCTGCGCCCGCGTCGCCATCAGCCAGAGCGCCACGCCGGCGCAGATCGAGGACCGGCAGCGCGAGGTCACTGCGCTGGGCACCGAAATCGACATCCTCGGGCGTGAATTGGCGATCGGCCAGGGTGATGCCGAGCGTCTCGAAACCCTGAAGCAGCGCCAGGAAACCGTGAAGGGCGAATTGACGGCCCTGGAAGTCAGACTGAAGACGGAACGCGAATTGGTCGGCAAGATCGTCGATCTGCGGACCAAGCTGGAGCAGCAGCTCCAGCCGCCGGCGCCAGCCGCCGCCGGCAAGCCCGCTGCGCCGCCGGCCGAGGCCGCCACGCCCGTGCAGATCGAAGCCTGGCGTAAGGAGCTGACGGAGGCTAATGCGCGCCTCAAGGAGACGCAGGGCGAGGCACCCCTGCTGCATCCCTGCGTCGACGGAGGGGCGATCGCCGAGGTGGTGGCGAATTGGACGGGCATCCCCGTCGGGCGGATGGTCTCGAACGAGATCCGAGCCGTTTTGACGCTGAAGGACCGCATGTCCGAGCGGATCGTCGGGCAGCCGCACGCCCTCGACACGATTGCGCAGGCGATCCGGACCTCGCGGGCGAAACTGACCGATCCGCGCAAGCCGATCGGCGTGTTTCTCATGGTCGGAACCAGCGGCGTCGGCAAGACCGAGACGGCCCTGACCCTCGCCGATCTGCTCTATGGCGGCGAGACGAACATCACCACCATCAACATGTCGGAATTCAAGGAGGAGCATAAGGTTTCGACCCTGATGGGGTCGCCGCCGGGCTATGTCGGCTACGGTGAGGGCGGCGTGCTGACGGAGGCGGTGCGGCGCCGTCCCTATAGCGTGGTCCTGCTCGACGAGATGGAGAAGGCCCATCCCGGCGTCCAGGACGTGTTCTATCAGGTGTTCGACAAGGGCATGTTGCGCGACGGCGAGGGCCGCGACATCGACTTCAAGAACACGGTCATTATCATGACCTCCAACGCCGGCACCGACGCGATCCACAAGCTTTGCGCCGATCCCGAGACCATGCCGGACGCCGCCGGCCTCGCGGAATCCCTGCGGCCCGACTTGCTTAAGATCTTCAAGCCTGCCTTCCTGGGGCGCGTCACGCTCGTTCCCTATTTCCCGCTCAGCGACGAGATCATGCGCCAGATCATCGAGCTGCAGCTGAAGCGCATCGTCCGGCGCGTGGCCGAGAACTACAAGGCGGAATTTACCTATGAGTCAGCGCTGATCGAGGGTATCGCCCAGCGGTGTAAGGAGGTCGAAAGCGGGGCGCGGAATATTGACCATATTCTGACCCGCGGCCTGTTGCCCGAAATGTCCGGCCTGTTCCTGTCGCGCATGGCGGACGGCCTGCCGATCAAGTCGGCCCATGTCGCAATGGACCAGTCCGGGAACTTCCAGTATCGTATTGGTTAGTGAGCGCTGTCACATGAACAATCCTGTTGCGGCGCTATATTGGTTTTCGAACGCGGCTGAGCCGAGTGTTCGCGCGGTCCGGGGACAAGTCGCCTGAGGGGAGGCCCCAAGGGTCAGCTCACCCAGAGCATAGCCGGACAAGGGTTGCGCCTGCGCGCACGAGTTGATTGTAACCCAGTAACGAGGAGACGGAGTCATGCCTATCTATATGAAGTACGACGGCATCAATGGCGACGTGACCGAGGAAGGTCACAAGCAGTGGATCGAGTGCAGTTCCTATCAGTTCGGCGTCGGCCGCGCCATCGGCGGGACCGCGTCGGGCGCCGCCAAGGGCCGTGAAGCCTCGCTGTGCAACGTCAGCGAGATCACTATCTCCAAGCCTTCCGATAGCTCATCGCAGGATCTGATGCGTGAAGCGATGATCGGCGCCGTTCCCGGCAAGACCGTGAAGTTCGAGTTCGTGACGACCGGCCAGGGCGACCAGGCCGACACCTTCACGAAGTTCGAGTTGGAGGAGTGCATGGTCTCCGGCTATAGCCTCTCCACCGGCGGCGACCGCCCGTCGGAGTCGCTCAGCCTCAACTTCACGAAGATCACCTACAACATGTCGCAGGGCGGCACCAGCGGCGCGCTCGACGCGCCGAAGACCGGCTACTTCGACCTGCGTACGGCGAAGGGTGGTTGATCGGATCGTTCGGATCCACGACCGGCTGGGGAAGCGGACGATCTTGTCCGCTTCCGTCTATCCTGGGGCGCGCCCGCGGCCAGCCGCGGCCGCCGGCACGTCCGCATATCCGCGTCGCCGCCAGACGCACCAATCCGGGCGACAGCGGCCTTGGTTGGCCGCTCCTTGTCCGTGTGTCAGCGGACGAGAGCGGGCGTTGAGCGCGGCCGGCCGGCTCGTCATCGGACCCTAAGCAGTCGTCGCTCGGAGACGGTCGCATGGCTAGCACTTCCATCAAACAGGCGAAACGCTGGATCATGGTCGATTCGCCGCTCGGCGAAGACACGCTGATCCCGACCTATTTCGAGGGCGACGAAACGATCTCGCGCCTGTTTACCTACCGGCTCGAGCTGATCTCGAACATGCCCACGATCGCGCCGGAAACCGTCCTCGGCAAGGACATGACCATCCACCTCCGTCGCCCGGATGGGAAGACGCGGGTGTTCCACGGCCGGATCAACCGCTTCGCGGCCGGTCCGATGTGGTCGCACGGCTATCGGCACTATCAAGCCGAGGTCGTGCCCTGGACCTGGTTCCTGACCCGCACCACCGACTGCCGCATCTTCGAGGACGAGAAGGTCCCGGATATCATCGAGAAGATCTTCAAGGATCTCGGGTTCTCGGATTTCGATCTTTCGGGTGTCGACAAGGGCAAGCACCCCAAGCGCGAATACTGCGTGCAGTATCGCGAGACCGACTTCAACTTCGTCTCGCGGCTGATGGAAGAAGAGGGCATGTTCTACTTCTTCAAGCACGAGCAGGGCAAACACACGATGGTGATTGCCGACAAGACCTCGGCCTACCTCGATTGCGAAGACAAGGAGGTCAAGTTCTTTGCCCACCAGGACGAATCGAACGCCATCAAGCGCTGGCAGCGGCGCCACACCTACAAACCCGGCAAGTGGGCGCAGCGCGACTACAACTTCGAGACTCCCAGCGACAAGCTCAACACCAACAAGAACACGCTGCTCAACGTTCCCCAGGTCCAGAAGTACGAGATGTACGACTATCCGGGCCTCTACATCAACAAGGGAGACGGCGACAACGTCACCACCTGGCGCATGGAGGGCGAAGAATCGGGCTTCGAGATCGTCGAAGGCGGCAGCGACTGCCAGCCGTTCTCGCCCGGCTACAAATTCAAGATGAAGCAGCATGAATGCGACGACGAGGAGGGCAAGTCCTGGGTCATCCTCAGCACGCACCATGTGGCGAGCGACTACACGCACATTGCCGGCGAAGGCCCGCCTACCGAATATCAGAACAATTTCACCTGCATGCCGGATTCGCGCATCTTCCGGCCGGAGCGCGTGACGCCCAAGCCGGTCGTCCATGGCGCGCACACGGCCTTCGTGACCGGTCCGGCCGGCGAGGAAATCCACACCGACAAATATGCGCGCATCCGCGCCAGCTTCCATTGGGAGCGCGAGGGCTACGATTCCTGCTGGATGCGCGTCATCCAATCCTGGGCCGGCAAGCAGTGGGGTACGCAGTTCATTCCGCGCGTCGGCATGGAGGTGGTCGTCAATTTCCTCGAGGGCGATCCGGATCGTCCCTACGTCACCGGCTGCGTCTACAACGCCGATTACATGCCGCCCTATGCGCTGACCGACAACAAGACGCAGAGCGGCTGGAAATCGCGCAGCTCGACCGGCGGCGGCCCGTCCAACTTCAACGAACTGCGCTTCGAGGACAAGCAGGGGCAGGAGGAGGTCTACTTCCACGCCGAGAAGGACTTCACCCGCGTCGTCGAGAACAACGACAAACTGACGGTCGGCGTCGACAAGATGAGTCCCGGCAAGCAGGACATCGAGATCTTCGGCAACCGGACGACCACCATCGACACGGGTAACGACGACCTGACCCTCAAGATGGGTAGCAAGACGACCACGGTGACTCTGGGCAGCATCACCTACACCGCGCTGCAGTCGATCACTCTCCAGGTCGGACCGAGCAGCATTTCGATCACGCCGGCGTCGATCACGCTGACATCGCCCACGATCAACTTCATGGCGTCGGGCGCCATGACCGCTACGGCGGGCGGCGCCTACACCGTTACGTCCGGTGGCGCTCTCTGCTTGACGGCAGGTGCGGCGGCCACCCTGACGGCCGCCGGAATGTGTACAGTCCACGGAATTCCGCTGATCATCGGCTAGAGGCGGCGGATGAAACGCGCATGAGTCGAAGGGTAGCGAATGGCGATCGGCCCGTTGAAAAAGATCACGGCCAAACAGGCGCGTGAAATCTGCGACCAGTTCGAGATGGCGGCGGCGGCGAAAGCGCTGCTGAATGACCAGATTTCTCCCGATGGCCTGCTCGACCTGCTGATGGAGCACGGCCACCTGGTTGACGCCATCAAGCTGCTGTCGTTCGGGTTGCCAAAGCGCGAGGCGGTATGGTGGGGCGCCCAGTGCGTGCGCTCCAGTCTGCCGGCGGACGCCCCGGCCAAGTCGTCGGAAGCGCTGAAGGCGGCCGAGGCCTGGGTCTACAAGCCGACCGAGGAAAACCGCTGGGCGGCCAAGGATACCGCCGAGCGTGCCGGGATGGATAAACCGGCGGGTTGGCCGGGAATGGGTGCGTTCTGGAGCGGGGGCAGCATGGTCGCTGCCCATTTACCGCAGATGTTGCCCGGACCGGCCTTCACGGCCAATGCCGTGTCCGGCGCGATCCTCATGGCCGCCGCCTTGGACGATCCCCAACGAATCATGGAACTTTACAAGCTGTCGATCGAAGACGGCATCGACATAGCCAAAGGCGGGACCGGCAAGCGCCGCCCGCGTGGCGATGCGCCGGCCGCGTTGCCGAGCGGCGCGCCCGTTGCAAAAACGCGTTAGAGGGAGCCATGCCGCCCGCTGCTCGCGTCGGTGATATGCACGTTTGCCCCATGGTCACCGTGCTCGTGCCTCACGTCGGTGGTCCCGTCCTGCCGCCGGGGGCCGTGACTGTCATGATCGGCGGGCAACCGGCCGCCCGCGTCGGGGACATCGTGACCTGCGTCGGGCCGCCGGATGTCATCGTCCTCGGTTCCTTCACGACCATGTTTCAGGGGCAGCCTGCGGCGTACATGGGCAGCATGACCGCGCACGGAGGCCTAGTGGTCATGGGCTATCCCATGACCATGATCAGTTGAACTGGCAAGAAACATCGGTGATCGTGCCGGGAATCGGTTAGACTTGGGGTAAGTTCGCGGTTCCGTCATGACGCTGACATTGACCATCACCAAGCATCCTGAACTGCCGCCGGGCGAGGCGATGTCCCGCACGTTCGAGCGCTGCAATGCCGTGATCGGCCGCGGCAGCGACAGCGACTGGATGCTGCCCGACCCCGAACGCCACTTGTCGAAGCAGCATTGTCGCATCGAGTTCCGCGGCGACCGCTACTATCTGGTCGATACCAGCAAGAACGGCGTCTTCGTCAATGATTCGATCGAGCCGCTGCGCCAAGGCAACATGGCCGAGTTGCAGGACGGCGACCGTCTGACGCTCGGCGACTACGAACTGCTCATCCGTATCGGCTCCGACAAGCGGCGCGCGGCCGCCGGCGGCCAGCAGATCCCCTCCGACTTCGACCCGTTCACCGAGGAGCCCTTCGATCAGCCGGAGGCGCCGGCGCAGCCACGGCGGTCGGAGCCCGAGTTCCGGGACGAGATGCTGATTCACAACACCGACCCGGGGATCGATCCGATAGCCGAACTTGCGGGGCCGGAAAATCGCCCGCTCAGCGGCGGTCAGGCGTTGATCCCCGAGGACATCGATCTCGTCACCGGCCTGCCGAAGGTCGATTCCCACCAGGGTGCTCCGCAGCGGGACCATGCGCCGGCGGAGCAGCAGCATTTTCAGCCGCCCTCGCGTGTCCAACAAGCCATCCCGGATGACTGGGACGCCGGGCCGTCGGAGCAGCCGGAGCCCGCGCCACCCAAGAAGCGGCCGGCAGCCCGGCCGCCTGCGGAGCCGGCCGACGGCCCTGTCGCGCCGCGGGCGAGGGGCGGCGGCGTCACCGGGGGAGCCGGGGGGCAGGAGCTGTTCCGCGTCTTTCTCGAGGGTGCCGGGGTCGAGGATCTGCAGCTGTCGGACGCCGATCTCGAGAAGACGATGCACGCGATGGGCCAGATCTTCCGCGAGGTGATCTCCGGCCTGCGCGACATCCTCATGGGACGGACCGCGTTCAAGAGCGAGTTCCGCCTCGAGCGCACCATGATTCAGCAGAAGGAAAACAACCCGCTGAAGTTCTCCATGAGCGCCGATGAGGCCCTGCTGGCGCTTCTGCGCAGGCCTGGGCCCGGCTACATGCCGGCGGTGGAGGCCGTGCACCAGGGCATCGAGGACGTCAAGGCCCATCAGCTCGCGGTGGTCGCCGGTCTGCAGGTGGCGCTGGCCGCGCTTCTGCGCGAGTTCGACCCGGAGAATCTCACGCAGCGTCTGGAGCAGCAGCGTTCCGTCCTGGCCAATCTGATGCCCGGCGCCAAGAACGCCAAGGCCTGGGAGGTCTATGAGGCGTTCTACAAGGAAGTGGCGGCCGGAGCGGAGCAGGGGTTCGATGGCCCGTTCGGGCGCGAATTCCGCCGGGCGTACGAGGAGCAGCTGAAGAAACTATGACGCCGAGCACAGTACGCGGCGGAGAAATCGATCTAGGATGCGCTGGAATGGCGTCGATGGCAGGAATGGGCGCTCGCCGGTGGTGCCGTAGTGCAAATCGGCGGCCGCATGGCCGGCGATCGATGTTCGAGTGAGTGAAAAATGGAAATTCAAATGAGGGGAATCAAAGCAATGCGGGGAATCACAGTCACATTGTTGGGTCTTGCCTCCTTGGCGTATGCGAGTCTGGTCGGTTGCGGCGGCCCGCCGCCGCCGCCGCCGCCGACGGTTGCGGCGCTCACCATGACGGCCGCCGCCGATGTCAACCCGGATGCCGGCGGCAAGGCTGCGCCGGTCACGGTGCGGGTCTACCAGCTGGCCAGCACCGCCGCGTTTGAGCAGGCGGATTTCTTCCAGCTGTACAACAACGACCAGGCCGTGCTCGGTGCCGACCTGCTCGGCCGCGACGAGGTGACGATCACGCCGGGCGGCAGCCAGCAGCTGGTGAAGGACCTGAAGCCGGGCGTCACCGCCGTCGGCGTCGTTGCCGCCTTCCGCGACATCCAGCACGCCAACTGGCGGGCGACCGCGGTCCCGCCGGCCAACAAGACCACGGCGATCACGGTCACCATCCAGGGCCTGAATGTGACCGTCGCCATGGCACCCGGCAGCTGATCGCCATGGCGTCGCCGGCTTCCGATCATCGTCCACCGACCGGCAGCGGCCGCTTGCGGCCGCTGCCGTGTGCCGTCATGGGTTGAAATATGTCCTGGGACAACAAGGTCGTCTGGACGGAGGGCATGTTCCTCCGCGCCCAGCATTTCCAGCAATTCGACCGCTACGTCGAAAAGCTGGTGCGTGGCCGTGTCGGCGGTCTGCGGGCGCATTCCTGGGGCTTCATCGAACTCCAGATCAATCGCGAACTGCTGACGACCGGCAAATTCGCGTTGACGGCGTGTCGCGGCGTCCTGGAGGACGGCACGCCCTTCGCCATCCCCGAGGACGTCGATCATCCGGCGCCGTTGGACCTGCCGGAGAACACGCGCAACTGCCTCGTCTACCTGGCGCTGCCGATCCGGCAACCGGGGCGCTTCGAGATGGCCGCCAATGGGCAGGACGAGGCGGCCGCCCGCTATGGCGCCAGCGAATATGAGGCGACCGACGCCAATGCGGGTTCCGAAGGCCTGGCTCGTCTGCGCGTCGGGCGCCTGCGGCTGCGTTACATGCTGGAGACCGAGGAGCGTGCCGGCTATCTGTGCCTCGGCCTCGCGCGCGTCATCGAGATTAAGGCCGACAAGTCCATCACGCTCGACGACAAATACATCCCGACCTCCCTGGTCTGCTCGTCGGCGCCGCCGCTTGCCGCCTTCCTCACCGAACTGGTCGGACTCTTCCACCACCGCGGCGAGCACTATGCTCAGCTCGTTGCCGGCACCAGCGCGGCCAAGGGCACCGCCGATATCGCCGATTTTCTGGTTCTGCTGTTTCTCAACCGCTACGAGCCGCTGCTGGCGCACCACGCCGCCTCGGGCGACATCCATCCGGAGGCGTTCTATTCGCTCGGCCTGCAGATGGCCGGAGAGCTGGCGACCTATTACGAGCCGACCAAACGGCCGCGTACCTTCCCGGTCTACAAGCACGAGGACCTGCAGAAGACCTTCACGCCGCTGATGACGGCGCTGCGCTGGCTGCTGGCGCAGGTCATCGAGACCAACGCGGTCCGCCTGCCGCTCGAGGACCGCAAGTTCGGCATCCGCGTCCACATCATTACCGACCGCTCGCTGCTGTCGACGGCAACATTCGTCCTCGCCGTGAAGGCCAGCATGCAGGCCGAGGCCCTCCGGCGGAACTTCCCGCAACAGGTCAAGATCGGGCCGGTCGAGCAGATCCGCGAACTCGTGAATGTGGCCCTGCCGGGCGTCACCGTGCGGGCCTTGCCGGTGGCGCCGCGCCAGATTCCCTATACCGCCGGCGCCGCCTATTTCGAACTCGACAAGTCGAGCTCCTACTGGAAACAACTGCTGAATTCCCAGGCCTTCGCCATCCACCTGTCGAGCGACTTCCCGCAGGCCGAGATCGAGTTCTGGGCGATCAGAGGATAGACGCCGATGAGCGATGACAATCCGTTCGGCGAGCCGGACGAGACCGAGAAGACCGTCATCCGGCCCAGCCCGGGCGGGCGGCGGGCGACTCCGTCCGAGCGCACGGTTGCGCCCGATGCGGGTCGGGAGGCGCCCTATGCGCCGGCCGATCCGGCGGTCGCGGCCGTCCTCTCCCGCAGCGGCCTCAATCCGCTGGTGGCGGCTGCGGCCGTCCTGCTCGGCCTGGCATCGCGGATACGCGGCACGGCGACGCAGAAGGACATCGAGGGCCTGCGCGACCGCGTGATTCGCGAGCTCAAGACTTTCGAAGCCAACGCCTCCGCCACCGGCCTGCCGCGCGAGCTCGTGCGGACGGCGCACTACGCCCTCAGCGCCACGATCGACGATCTCGTGCTCAGCACGCCCTGGGGCGGCCAGAGTTCGTGGGCGAAGCGGAGCATGGTCAGCACCTTCCACAACGAGGTGGTCGGCGGCGAGCGCTTCTATGAAATCCTGAACCAGCTGCACAAGAATCCCGGTAACAACGCCGACGTCCTGGAGCTGATGTATATCTGCCTGGCGCTCGGTTTCGAGGGCCGGTTGCGCGTCACCGGCCGGGGCACGTCCGAGCACAGCCGCGTGCGCGAGGGCGTCTATCGCACGCTGCGCGAGCGGCGCGGCGATTTCGAGCGCGATCTGTCGCCGCATTGGCGCGGCCTCGCCGCCATCCATCGGCCGCTGACATCCTACATCCCGGCCTGGGTGATCGCCGTGGTGACCGCCGCCATCCTTACGCTGATGTTCATGGGCTTCACCTACGCGTTGAACGACGCATCCGATACGGGCGGCATCCTGGCCGATCTGCAGCCGGCCGGGACGGTGGGCCTCTTCCGGACGGCGCCCGCGCCGCCGCCCGAGCCGCCGACGGTGGTGCCGAACGTGTTCACGACGTTCCTGGAACCGGAGATCAAGGAAGGTCTGGTCACGGTCGACGAGAACGCGCAGCGCATCCTGGTCCGCATCAGCGGCGAGGGCATGTTCGAATCCGGCAGCGACAAGCTCAACAAGCAATTCGTGCCGATCATGGAGCGCATCGGCAAGGCGCTCGAGACCCAACCCGGCACCGCCTCGATCACCGGCCATACGGACAACGTTCCCATCAAGACACTGCGCTTTCCGTCGAACTACGACCTGTCGGTCGCGCGCGCGGAAACCGTCAAGGCGATCGTCGTCGCTTTGCTGTCGGATGCATCGCGGGTGACCTCCGAGGGCAAGGGCGAGACCGAGCCGGTCGCCAAGAACGATACGCCCGAAGGCCGGCGCAAGAACCGGCGCATCGAACTGATCGTGCTGAAACCCGACGCCGCCGCCGAATCGCAGACGGGGACGACGACGCAATGAACGCACGACGCCCCGTGCCCCGCTCCTCACACTAGGCCGACCGCAACCATGTTCAAGCGAATCCTATCTGTCCTGACGGCGCGCTGGTTTGTGACGCTTATCGGCGCCATCATCCTGGCTCTGGTCGTGTGGTTCGTCGGCCCGCTGATTGCCGTCGGCGACGTGCGACCGCTGGACAGTGACATCGTCCGGCTGATCGTGGTCCTGGTGATCCTCGTCATCTGGGGCATCTGGAACATTATTTCGCTGCTCCGTGCGAAGAAGTCCAACGACCAGCTGGTGAAGGGCATCAGCCAAGCTTCGGCTGCCGATGCCGAGGCGGCGGACCTGGATGCGCGGAAGAAGGAAGAGGTCGGTGTCCTCGAGGACCGACTCAAGGATGCGATGGCGCTGCTCAAGCGCGCCAAGCTCGGCAAGGGCTCGAACCGGCAATACCTCTACCAGCTCCCCTGGTACATCCTGATCGGGCCGCCGGGCTCGGGCAAGACGACGGCGCTCGTCAATTCCGGCCTCAGCTTCCCGCTCGCCGACAAGTTCGGCAAGGATGCCGTGCGCGGCGTCGGCGGCACCCGCAACTGCGACTGGTGGTTCACCGACGAGGCGGTCCTGATCGATACCGCCGGCCGCTACACGACCCAGGACAGCCATCAGGCCGTCGATGCGGCGGCCTGGACCGGATTCCTGAAGCTGCTGAAGAGCACGCGGCCGCGGCAGCCGATCAACGGCGCGCTCATCGCCATCAGCCTCAACGATCTCGCCACGATGAAAGAGGCCGAGCGCCAGTCGCACGCGCGCACGATCAAGCAGCGCATCCGCGAGCTGCACGACGAACTCGGCATCCGCTTCCCGATCTACGTCCTGTTTACGAAGGTGGATCTGGCGGCCGGCTTCATCGAGTTCATGGACGATCTCGGCAAGGAAGAGCGCCAGCAGGTCTGGGGCTTCACCTTCCCGCTCGACGACGGCAAGAGCCCGGAAGGGCCGATGGCCGGCTTCGACGAGGAATTCGAGCTGCTGCAGGAGCGGCTCTATCAGCGCCTGCTCGAGCGCGTCCACAAGGAGCCGGATATCGACCGGCGCAGCCTGATCTTCAGCTTCCCGACGCAGATGGCGTCGCTGAAGCAGGTGTCGCAGGAGTTCCTCGACCAGATCTTCCGCCCGACCCGCTACGAAGACCGCCCGCTGCTGCGCGGCGTCTACTTCACCAGCGGCACCCAGGAAGGCACGCCGATCGACCGTCTGATGGGTGTCATGGCCTCCACCTTCGGGCTCGACCGCAAGCGCCTGTCGGCCTTCAGCGGCACCGGCCGCAGCTACTTCCTGACGCGCCTGTTGCGCGAGGTGGTGTTCCAGGAGGCCGGCATCGTCAGCCGCAATCGCCGCGTCGAGCGCATGCGGGTCGCGATCGGATGGGCCTCGGTATCGCTGGCGACCATCGTCATCCTGGGCATGGCGGCGATCTGGTACTACAGCTATCTCGGCAACAGGCAGCTGATCGCCGACTTCAACACGGCCATCGGCACCTACAAGCAGCAGGTGGCGGCCAGCGGGCTCACGCTCGACCCCGTGCAGGATGCCCGCCTCGACCTCATCCTGCCGTCGTTGCAGACCCTGCGCACCATGCCGGCCGGCTACGATCAAAGCCGGGCCGGCACGCCCTGGTCGCTGCGGTTCGGTCTCTATCAGGGCCGCAAGCTGGGCGCCGATGCCGATTCGGCCTACCGGCGCGCCCTCAACGGTCTGCTGCTGCCGCGGCTGCTCTATCGGCTCGAATCGCAGCTGCACGCGAACCTGGCCAATCCGGAATTCGTCTATCAGGCCTTGAAAGTCTACCTGATGCTGGGGGTCCAGGGACCGCTCGACAAGGACTTCGTCGCCGAGTGGATGAACGCCGATTGGAACCAGCAGTTCCCGGGCGCGGCCATGCAGTCGACGCGCGACCAGCTCAACGCCCATCTCGAGGCGATGCTGGAGCAGCCGCTGACCGAGATCGCCCTCGATGGCAATCTCGTCAAGGACGCGCGCCGCGCCATCGAGCAGTATCCGGTTTCCCAGCGCGCCTACACCATGATCAAGCAGACCGGCCTAGTGCACGACCTGCCGTCGTGGCGGGTCGCCGACCATGTCGGCCCGCAGGGAGCGCAGATCATCCTGCTCGGCGGCAGTACGGACCTGTCGGGCGGCGTTCCCGGCCTCTATACCTACGAGGGATACCACAACGCATTCCTGCCGGCGCTTGCCGATGTCGCTCCCAGTATGGCGCGCGACGGCTGGATCATGGGGGCACAGTCGCAGATTGCGAATGATGACGCGGCCATCCAGAGCATCATGCGTGACGTCATCTCGATCTACGTTAATGACTATGTCGCGCAGTGGACGCAGTTGTACGGCCAGATCGGATTGGTGACCCCACAGGACAAGCAGCAAGCGGCTGCGATGACCAACATTCTTGCCGGCCCGACTTCGCCACTGAAGAACGTCCTGTCCGATATCGCCCGTCAGACCAAGCTCACGGCGCCACCGCAGCCGGCGGGGCAGACCCAGATCACCACGCCTGCGGCCAGTGACATCGAGAAGCTGGGCAAGCAGGAACTGCAACGCATGCTCGGCTCTCAGGGCAGGGGCGGCTACCTGCTCAGCCAGCTCTTCCTGAGGGGAACTGGCGGCACAGCGGGCAGCAGCGGCGGGGCTGGCGCTCAGCAAGAGAAACCGCCGGAAGAGCGCGTCGAAGAGCGCCTCAAGTACCTGATCGACTATGTGAACGGCAGCCCGGCGCCCATCGACGAGGCCATCCAGGCCATCAACGCTGTGTATCTCGCGCTGAACAATGCGCTCAGCCAATTCGTGCCCAATGCGGGGCCGGACGCGGCGCTCAATTCGGCCTTGGCGCAGTTGAATGCCGTGGCTCAGCGCGCACCAACGGCGGTCGGCAGCCAGCTGAAGGGTTTGGCCGACAGGATCACGAACATCGAGAAAAGCGGCGTCAGCGGAAATCTGAATGATGCGTACCAGGCGGCCGTCGTTCCGCTCTGCAGCAAAATGATCGGCAATCGCTATCCTATGGTTGCAGACAGTGGATCCGACGTGACGCTGGACGATTTCGGGCGGATTTTTTCCGCCGGCGGCACCATGGATTCGTTCTTCAATACCAACCTGGCGCAGTATGTCGACATGTCTGGCAGGCCCTGGAGGACCCAGGGCGGGCTGGCGATCTCCGCGGGCGCACTTGAGCAATTCCGGATCGCCCGCTTGTTCCGCGATGCCATGTTCGCTTCGGGAAACACGCCCTCCGCGCGCTTTGAGATTACTCCCCTCAGTCTCGACAATGCCGCGACCCAGGTGCTGCTCGAATTCGGCGGGCAGTCCGTAACCTATAGCCACGGCCCGTCGGTCCCCGTGCAGATGCAGTGGCCCGGCCCCGGACCGAGCGGAGCGCGGCTATCGTTTCAGCAGCCGGGGGCGCCGGACGCATCGATTTCCATGCCGGGCCCATGGGCGCTGTTCCGGCTTTTCGACAAGGGGCAGATCTCGCCCGGCACCGACACTTTCACGATCACCTTCTTTGTCGGCGGTCACAGCGCAGCCTTCCTGGTTCGCCCGGGCAGCGCGGTCAACCCCTTTAGCCTGAACGAGCTGCACAAGTTCCGCTGTCCTGGAAAGATCTGATGGCCAGCAACGCCGAGGCAGCCCCCGGATATCACGGCAAGCTGCCGACGAAGGGCGACTTCATCACGCGTCGCCTGCCGCGCGGCTTCCTCGATCCCTGGGACAGCTGGTTGCAGGATGTCATCGCCGGCAGCCGCACCCGCATGGGCGAAGCGTGGCTCGACGCCTACCTCACCAGCCCGATTTGGCGCTTCGCGCTCCCCGCCGGTCTGTGCGGCGAGGCGGCCGCAGCCGGCGTCGTGATGCCGAGTGTCGACCGCGTCGGCCGCTACTTTCCGCTGACGATCGCCGCCCTGCTCCCCGCCGGGGTCGATCTCCTGGTCGTGCCGGTTGCCGGGGCCGGCTGGTTCGGCAGGGCCGAGGCGTTGGTGCGATCCGCCCTCGACGACGCCTTCGATTTCGATGGCTTTGATGCCCAGGTCGCTGCCCTCGGCATTCCGGTGGCGGGCGAATCAGGACCGACGGCGACAGCGACCGTGGTGCAGGCCGGGCCGGGCGTCCGTCTCACGATCCCTTCGGCGGATGCGGTCGATCAGGCCTATCGCCGACTCGCCGAGCAATTCTTGAGTGCGTCCTGCACCCGTTGCAGCTTGTGGTGGACGTCGGGGTCCGAGGATGTGGCGGGCGCCTTCATCGCCTGCAACGGCCTGCCGTCGGCCGAAGGCTTCGCCGCCTTCCTCGATGGCCGCTGGGCCGAGTGGGGCTGGGACGGCGGCGCGCCTGCCGTCGTCGCCGAGGCCGCGGCGGCGTCATGAGCCAGTTGGCGACAGCGTCGACGCCTCAGTTTCACTTCGTTTCGGGTGCGGCCACCCATGTCGGCTGCGTCCGCAAGCTGAACGAAGACTCCTATCTCGATCGCGCCGATCTCGGGCTGTGGGCGGTCGCCGACGGCATGGGCGGGCATGACGCCGGCGACCAGGCCAGCCAGCTTGCGGTCGCGGCCCTCGGCCAGATCCCGCCGCCAACGAGCGCGCCCACCTTCCTCTCCGGCGTCAAGGCGGCGCTGCAGGAGGCCAATGCGGAGCTGCGGCGCGAGGCTGCCGGCCGTGGCCCCGGCCGCATCATCGCCAGCACGGTCGTCACCCTGCTCGCCTACGGTCAGCACTATGCCTGCGTGTGGGCGGGGGACAGCCGGCTCTATCGCCTGCGGGACGAGACGCTGCAGCAGATCAGCCGCGACCACAGCCATGTGCAGGAAATGGTCGAGGTCCAGCTGCTGTCGCCGCAGGAGGCCCGCAATCATCCCTACAGCAACGTCGTCACGCGGGCGGTCGGCGCCACCGACGACCTCGAACTCGAAACCTGTCACGATCGTCTGCGCGCCGGCGACCTGTTCCTGCTGTGCAGCGATGGGCTGACGAAGGAGGTCGAGGACGACGAGATCCGCGCCATCCTCATGCGCGAGTCGCTGTTCGACGCGCCCTATGCGCTGATCGAGAGCGCTATCGCCCATGGCGCCAGCGACAACGTCACGGTCGTCGCGGTGCAGTGCCGCGTCGTCGATGGCTAGGCCGTCATGGCCGAAAGACGCCACCCCGATGACGATCTGACGGTCGGCCCGAGCGTAAGAACTGCAGGTCCGCGGACGCCGACCGGCGGCGGCCAGGCCTCGACGATCACGCCCGGACAGCTGCTCGGACACACCTACCGGATCGAGGCGCTGCTGGCGCGCGGCGGCATGGGCGAGGTCTATCGCGCCCGCCACGCCGAGATGAATACGCTCCACGCGATCAAGATCATCCTGCCGGAGCTGGCCGGCAACACGCGCATCGTCGACCTCTTCCGCCGCGAAGCCTCGGTGCTGCGGACGATCCGCCACGACGCCATCGTGGCCTATGACGGCGTCTTCCGCGACGAGAACGGGCGCCTCTACCTGGTGATGGAGTTCGTCGACGGCCCGTCCCTGTCGAAGGTCATGAAGGAAGGTCCGCTGCGGCCGGCCCAGGTGCGCGAACTGCGGGACCAGCTGGCCGACGGCTTGGCTGCCGCCCACGAGAAGGGCGTGATCCACAGAGACCTGTCGCCCGACAACGTGATCCTGCCGGGCGGCGAGCTGACGAAGGCCAAGATCATCGACTTCGGCATCTCCAAGGCTGTCGACCCGGAGGTGAAGACCATCATCGGCGACGATTTCGCCGGGAAATACTCGTATGTGTCGCCGGAGCAGGTCGGGCTCTATGGCGGCAAGGTCGATCCGCGCTCGGACATCTACAGCCTCGGCCTGGTATTGGCGGCCGCGGCCATCGGCACACCGCTCGACATGGGGGCCTCGCCGATCTCGGTGATCGAGGCGCGGCGGGCGGTCCCGAAACTGGAGCGCGTGCCCGCCGAACTGCGGCCCGAGCTGACGGCCCTGCTGCAGCCCGATCCCGCGGACCGCCCGCAGTCGATGCGCGAAGTGGCGCGCGAGCCGGCACGACCGCAGACCGGGCGCGCTACGGCGGGCGCAGGGCGAACTGGCGCACGCGCTGGCACGACAGGGCCGCGGATCCCCGGCCGCGGCCGATGGATCGCGATCGCCGGTTCCGTGGTCGTATCGCTGTTGGCGGTCATCGTCGTCGTCTGGCTCGTGATACCCGGCCCGCCTGCACCTCAGCCTCAACCCCAGCCCCAGCCTCAACCGCAACCCCAGCCCCAGCCCCAGCCTGACAAGGTCGAGCTGTTGACCAAGGCGGCGAGCGCCGCGGTGCAAGGTTTCCAATGCGCCCGCCTGTCGGCGCGGGTGTCGCAGACGGGCGACATCGACGTGACCGGCTACGTCGCCAGCAACGCAGACAACCAGCAGGTGACGGAGCGACTGCAGGCGCTGCCGGATGTCGGACGCATCAACAATCAGGTCGCGGTCATGCAGTCGCCGCTGTGCGATGTGCTGGGCATCCTCGGCGATTCCACGTCCACGCGATTGAACGATCCAGCGGGTCCGCAAATCGATCCCGGCGGCGCGCTCGGGACCTACTTCGCCGGTCAAAGCCTCAGGATCGGCGTCACCGCCACGTCCCTTTTCAAGGGCTATCTCTATGTCGACTACGTCGATGGCGCGGCAGGCTATGTCGTGCACTTGTTTCCGAACGATTTTCGCCCGGGCAATGCCGTCGACGCCGGTGCCAAGGTCGACATCGGTACGCTGCCCCAGGAGATAAAGGGTTACGCCGTGAGTGCGCCGTTCGGCACCAGCCTGATCATCGCGATTTCGACGCCGGAACCGCTGTTCGACGGGCTCCGGCCGACATTCGAAGAGAAGGACGCTGCCAAGCAATACCTGGTGGATCTGCGCCGGCAGCTGCAGCGCGTGATCGCCGACGGCTACCAGAACAGCCTGCTCGGCAGCTACAGCGTCCTGACCCTGCGAGCGCGTTGATCCCTTCCCGGACTGCCAGGGCGCGCCCATCCTTGCATTGGCGGGCGGGAAGAATTCTAATCGACGCGCGCACGCCGCGGCACGATGCCGGGGTGCCGGCTGCCGGTCGAGGGCGAATGGTTCGCTGTCATGGCTGACGAACGCGACAAGGGTGACGACAGCACGCGGTTCACCGCCCGCCCCGGCGCCTCCGATGAAACGCGCTTCACCGGCGCCGGCTCGCCGCCGCCGACAGGCGGCGGACCGTCACATACGACCTTTCCGCCCGGCAGCCTCATCGGCCACACCTACCGCATCGAGTCCTTGCTGGCGCGCGGCGGCATGGGTGAGGTCTATCGCGCCCGCCACGTCGAGCTCAATACCGAACACGCCCTCAAGATCATCCTGCCGGAGCTCGCCAACAACCAGCGCATCGTCGATCTCTTCCGGCGCGAGGCTTCGGTCCTCCGGACGATCCGCCACGATGCCGTCGTTGCCTATGACGGCGTCTCCCGCGATGAGAACGGCCGTCTCTATCTGGTGATGGAGTTCGCCGACGGCCCGTCGCTCTCGAAGCTGATGCGCGACCGGCCGCTCGACGCCGACGAGGTGCGGCAGCTGCGCGACCGGCTGGCCGACGGCCTCGCGGTCGCCCACGACAAGGGCGTCGTCCATCGCGACATCTCGCCCGACAACGTCATCCTGCCGGGCGGCGACCTCGGCAAGGCGAAGATCATCGATTTCGGCATCTCCAAGGCCATCGACCCGGAGGTCAAGACCATCATCGGCGACGATTTCGCCGGCAAGTTCTCCTACGTCTCGCCCGAGCAGCTCGGCATGTTCGGCGGCCAGATCGATGGCCGCTCCGATATCTACAGCCTGGGTCTGGTGCTGGCGGCGGCGGCCCAGGGCGAGCCGCTCGACATGGGCCTGTCGCCGATCTCCGTGATCGAGGCGCGGCGGGCGGTGCCGGACCTCGGCCGGGTGCCGGCCGCGGTGCGGGCGGATCTGGCCGCCATGCTGCAGCCCGATCCGGCCAAGCGGCCGCAATCGATGCGGGAAATGATTCGCCCGCAGGGGCAGCGCGGCGGCCGGCGCTCCACCCAGTCGGACACGTCGCGCCAGTCGTCGGCGACAAAGCCGGGCGCCGGACGCAGCCGGGCGATCATGGGCGCACTCGCCGTTGTGGTCGTGGCCGGCGGCGCCTTCGGCTATTGGTATTGGCAGGGCCGCGCCGGGCGCGACCACACGAGCGGCACGGCCCAACAGGCGGACAACGGCGGCCAGCAGAACGGCACCAGCGCGGCCCTGAATACCGGAGCCGCGGACACATCGTCGGCGACGACTCAGGGGACGCAGCAGGGGACTACTTCCACGGCCGCAAACCAGACGCAGACCTCCCTGACTGCGACCTCGGTAGAGGGCACGGGCGCGGCAGCATCGGGGACGCATCAGCAGGATGCCGCAACCGGCACGACGTCGTCCTCCGCCGGGACCACGACCGCCGATGGCGGGCAGGCGAACGCGTCGAATCCAACGTCAAACGGCGACCAAGCGGGAACCGCAGCCGCGGACGGAACGGCCGCGGGGGCCGTCACCGGGCAGTCGCAATCGCAGCAGGGCAATGCGTCTACGGCCGTGGTCGCGACACAGACGACGGACGCTGCGGCATCGAACGCGACCACTGCTGCGACCAGTGCCGGGGGTTCCGCCGCGACCGGGACCACAGCAACGGACACGCAGACCGCCTTGCTCCCGCAAGTACCGGACGTCGCGAAGCTGCGCAGCGAGGCGCAAGGTGCCGTCGGGAGCTTGGAATGTGCCGGCGTCGTTGTCGATGTTTCGGCGCAGGGCGACATCGCGGCCTCGGGCTATGTCGCGAGCGAAGCGGACCGCGCCAAGGCCGTCGCCGCCCTGACCGCCCTGCCGCAGGTCGGGCGCGTGGACAATGCCATAGAAGTGAAGACTTGGCCCCTCTGCGAAGTGCTGGGCGTGCTGCAGGGGCAAGTTGCCATCGACGTCGGCGGACCATCCGCTCCACGGATCGATCCCGCCGGCCCATACCACGAAGGAAAAGACCCGCTCAACCTGACGATCACGCCACTGCAGGACGGCTATCTCTATGTCGACTACATCGACGCCGCGAACGACGACCCCAACAAGCGCTATGCCCTCCATCTTCTGCCGAGTCCGTTACGCGACCCGAATAACTACGTGAAGGCGGGCGAACGGGTGGTCATCGGCTCGCTGCCCAAAGAGAAGCAGATCTACAGGTTCAATCAGCCCCTCGGCGCCAACATGGTCCTTGCCATCCTGAGCCCGCAGCGCCTGTTCCCGGACGTGCGACCGCAGGAGGAAGATGATGTGGGCGCCTATCTGGCCGCCCTGCGCGTCGCCCTGACAGCGGTTGCGCAGCGCGCAGGTCCCGACAAACTGTCTGTGGGGATGTCTAGGTTGACGTTCGTAAAGAAATGATTCGTGGCCGTCCTTGCGCCGCCGCCTGCGGTGACCTGGCCCAGAGCGGATCGATCGAATGTGACGGCCGACACAGACCGGCGGCTGAGGTCGATGCTAAGCTGCGCGCTGCGGTGTGCGGGCGCGACGGACGATAGGCTCGATGCTTTCTCCGCTTCAACGGACTTGTCCGGCCGCCGCCCGAACTGTGCTAGAATCGCATTCGCCGGATCGAGGTTGGAACGGCATCCTTTGCAGGTGTGACAATGGTTAATCAGTTAACGAGTCTCGGGCGCCGCAGCATGAAGATGCTTGCGGCCATGGTGCTGTCGTCGTTCGTCGTCGCGCTCGTCGCGACCGCGCCGGTGCCGCCGGACGGCCGACACTCGTCCGCCTGGGCGGCGGTGGAAAACGCCGACCAGTTCCTGATCGTCGATTGCCTGCTGCCCGGCAAGATCAAGCAGCTGGGCACGCAAGTGACGTTCGTCGGGCAGCGCCAGGCCGTTCGCACCTCCGCCAGCGACTGCGCCATCCGCGGCGGCGAGTACACCTCCTACGACCGCGCGGACTACGGCACCGCCCTCCAGGTCTGGATGCAACCGGCCGAGGGCGGCGATCCGAAGGCGCAGACCTACGTCGGCGAGATCTACGAGAAGCAGGGCGATTTCGCGAGCGCGGCCCAGTGGTATCGGAAGGCCGCCGACCAGGGCTACGCGCCCGCCCAGATCGACCTCGGCAGCCTCTACGAGCAGGGCAAGGGCGTGCCCAAGGATGGGCAACAGGCCCTCAATTGGTATCGCAAGGCCTCGGGTGTCCAGGACCTGGCGCTGCAAACGCAGGCGCCGGTCGTGAAGCCGACCCAGCAGACGACCACGCCGGAGTCGAACGCGGAAACCCAGAAGCTGAAAGACGAGAACGCGGCGCTGAAGAAGAAGCTGGCGTCCCAGGACAAGCAGGTGAAGAAGCTGCAGCAGCAGATTCAGGGCCTGCAGGACCAGCTCCAGCAGAAGCAGAGCAAGGCCGACGTCGAGCGCCAGAGCGTCGTGGTCGCCGACACGCAGATCACCCAGCAGCAAGCCGACCTGGAGGCCCAGCGCAAGAAGCTGGCGGCCGAGCAGGCCGACCTCGATAAGAAGAAGGCGCAGGCCGATCAATCGAAGGCGGCCGAACTACAGAAACTCGCCGACCAATTGAAGGCCCAGCAGCAGGCGCTCGCCGACCGTCAGGGCCAGCTCGACGATCAGAAGTCCGAGCTCGAAAAGAAAAAGGCCGAGGTCGCCAAGCTCGACGCCGAGGTCGCGAGCCTGAAGCAGCAGGCCTCCCAGCAGCAGCAGAAGCTCGCGGACGCGTCGGTTCAGGGGCCGGTCATCGAGATCCTCGATCCTGATGTCAAGGTCATGCGCGGCCTCGCGGTCGCGGAAACCCAGCCCCAGACCCAGAAGCGGCCCGTCGTCGGCCGCGTCACGGCCGCTGGTGGCGTCATGTCCCTGACGGTCAATGATCAGGCCCTGGAGGTCGACAAGAAGGGCCTCTTCCGCACTGATATTCCGATCGCGGCGGATGGGACGAAGGTCACGATCGTCGCCGTCGATCAGGTCGGCAAGCGCGCCACCTTCGAATTCATGCTCCAGCCGCAGGCGACGCGGAGCACCGGGGGCACTGGGGTCGGCGCGGGGCCGGATGATGAGCCGCCATTGCCGGCTCTGAACCTGGATTTCGGCAAGTACTATGCGCTGGTAATCGGCAACAACAACTACGGCAAGCTGCCCAAGCTCTCGACGCCGATTGCCGACGCCGAAGCGATCGCCTCCGTGCTGAAGGACAAATACGGCTTCACCGTCACCCTGCTGAAGGATGCCAACCGCTACGACATCCTGGAGGCGCTCAACCAGATGCGCGAGAAGCTGACCGAGCAGGACAACCTGCTCGTCTACTACGCCGGCCACGGCGAACTGGACAAGGTCAACCAGCGCGGCAACTGGCTGCCGATCGACGCCGAGCCGGACAGCACGGCGAACTGGATCCCGAACGTGCAGGTGACGGACATCCTCAATCAGATGAGCGCGCGCCACGTGCTCCTGGTCGTCGACTCCTGCTTTTCGGGCACGCTGACGCGCTCGGCGCTGACGCGGCTGGAAGCCGGCAAGTCGCCGGAGGCCTGGGCCAACTGGGTGAAGCTGATGAACGGCAAGCGCTCACGTACCGCGCTCACCTCCGGGGGCATCGCGCCGGTTCTCGATGCCGGGGCGGCCGGGCATTCGATCTTCGCCAAGGCCCTGCTCGATGCGCTCGGCAAGAACTCCGGCGTGATCGAGGGTCAGCGGCTGCATCAGGAGCTGGCGTCCAGCGTGGCTTATGCCGCCGGCTCTTTCAATGTCGATCAGGTGCCGGAATATGCGCCGATCAAGTCAGCCGGCCACGAAGCCGGCGACTTCTTCTTCGTCAAGCGCTGAGCCGCGCGCCGGCGCGGCGGGGGGTTAGTCGGCGGCGGCGGTGCTGATGATCGGCTCGCCGCCGCGGGCGATACAGTCAGAGGCGGCGAGGGTCACCGCACGGCGCGGCGTCAACATCATGAGCCCGCCGAAGCTGCGGATCTGACCGGGCACCAGGCAATTCGGCGCCGCTGCTTCCACGACGTCAGCGGGGGCAGCGGCGGGCTGCAGCGCGATCTGTTCGTCAGGCGCGATGTGGCGCACGTCGTGATCGGCGGCGGCGGCGGGTATGATCATCATTCCCAGGCAGAAGGCCGCCAGTGCGATCGGGGTTGCCGGCATCTTCATGACAGGCTCTCCTCACCACTAGATACCCACCGATTCGGCGGCTGGATGCAGCAGCGCCGGATCGGGGTTCCCACCGAGTAAATGTAGCCAACATCCTCTAAACATCGATGAGTAAACACGGTTAAACCCGGGCACCTGACCATGGGCAGCAAGCGCTCCAAACGGCGGATGGTCGCCGCTCTCCTGGCCATCCTGGCGCCGGCCCTGCTCGGCGCCTGCACGACGCCGGCTGAACGCTTCACGGCCACGGCCGGCGCCATGGGATTCGAGCGCCAAGTGGTTACCGGCGCCGGTTTTCGCCATGTCCTGTTCTGGAAGAACCGCGGCCGGACCGCCGCGGTCCTGCACATCTACATCGATGGCGACGGCACGCCGGACGTCGGCGGCTACCCGGCCGCCGATCCGACCTCGCGCAACCCGCTCATGCTCCGCCTCTTGAATCTCGACCCAGGACCGGCCGTGCTGCTCGGGCGTCCTTGCTACGACGGGCTGGCCGCCGACGCCGGCTGTCGTCCGCCCCTATGGATGGACGAGCGCTATTCCGAGGCGGTGGTGGCGAGCATGGCCGCTGCGCTGCGGGAGATCCTGGCGCAGGGTCCCTATCGTCGCGTCGCCTGGTTCGGACACAGCGGCGGCGGCAGCCTGGCCATGCTCCTGGCGGAGCGGGTGCCGGAGACGGCGGCCGTGGTGACGGCGGCGGCCAATCTCGACATCGATGCCTGGGCCGAGTCGCGGGGCGCTCGGCCGTTCATCGGCTCGCTCAATCCGGCCCGCCAGCCCCCGCTATCCGCAAGCGTGGTCCAGCGCCACTACGCCGGCGGCCGTGACGAGATTGTGCCGCCGGAGGTGACGCGCAAAGGGCTTGGCCCGGGCGTCCCGCTCACGGTCATTCCCGACTACGATCACCGCTGCTGTTGGGAGAAGCTGTGGCCAGGGCTGCTGGCCGATCTTGCGAAGCAGGGCCTGTGAGGGCCGGCGCGCCCGGTCGATGCGCTCAGGCCACCAGCATCGAGCCGATAGTGACGGCGAACGCGACCCAGCAGGCGGCGCGCTTCCAACGTTCGAGTTGGAGCTTCGAGTTCCGGTTCGCAAAGGCGTGGGCGAATCGCTCCGACTCTTCGGACCGCCATTGAACTTCCCCCGCCGCTAGCCGCGCGCTCCAGAGGGCGTCGGTAACAGCGGCGCGCTCCTGTTCGCGCGTCTGCCAGCGGTCCTCGGCGGCCATGAGTTCGCGGGCATGGCGATCGGCGAGCTCGGCAGCCCGGCTGGTCCAGAGTTCCTCGGCATCGGCCCACCATTGCTCGCGCGTGCGCGCGAACCGCGCCTCTTCCTCGGCCCGCCACTCCGCGCGCTCGGCGGCGAGCTGGCGGGCCTGCCAAACGACGGCATCTTCGTCCGGCGGCAGCGCGGCCGACGGGTCGATGACGGGCAGGGCCGGTGCCGGCTCGCTCGTGCGGTGGCTGTCCTCGTCGCCAAGGATGGTTTGCAACCGGGTGCGGCTCAACTGCACCGCCCGCTGCACCAGATCGGGCCATTCCTGCTGCTGCTGTTGCGGCTCGATCCGCTTCAGCGAATTGAAGGGCACGGTGCTCGTGCCGCCGGCCACGTGCACGTGGAACTGGGCGGTCATCGAGGCGAAGTCGTAGCCGTCGGGATCGGGCGTGGCGATGCTCACGGTCAGCAGGAACTCGTCCTTGCCGTCTTCCGGCGGCATGATCGTCAGATTTTCAAGTTCGTCGGGTAGCAGCGACCAGGTGCCGTTGGTGTTGCTGCGGCCGGCCGAGAGGCGGGTGCCGGCCGGCATTTCGCTGATCACCACATAGACGCCGTCATAGTAGCCGAGGACGGCCAGCGCCGGGTGAAGGTCGAGGCGGATCGGCTGCCCACGATCGCTGGCTTCGGCGGGAAGCCTGCCGGCCTCCTGGTCGATCGTCGCATCGATGATGGCTGCGAGTAGGTTCATGAGATTTGCCGTTCTCCGCCGCTTTCGATCGCCCGCGCGTTAACCGAATTCTTTAGTACTGTGCCTCGACTACGCGGGGTAGTTAGCGAAAACTTTATTGAATTTGAGAATAGGGGTTCAGGTCTTAAAAATGTGCGAAGACTTATAGTTAACGGTGTCTTTTTCTCTTGGGCAGGTGCCGCGCGAAGACGTCCAGGGCCATGACAGGCTTGGCTTTTCTCGCTATCGCCTTCTGCTATGGTTGCGGGGGAGGAGTTTAACGGACGCCGCGGCGGGTAGCCCGACGGAGGGGACACATGCACCTTACGGCACGGGAAAAGGACAAACTGCTGATCGCGATGGCCGCCGT